>UMBQ01027000.1_pt1 | contig 8626 bp, 8 predicted proteins | sample 1964041 | NCBI WGS metagenome assembly UMBQ01 (sample SAMEA4835950, study PRJEB28245) | human gut metagenome | biome: gut microbiome; material: fecal sample | place: Denmark | collected 2008 | reverse complement strand
TGCTGCGGCAGGCGTCGCACAGGCCGCACGGCTCATACGGGTTGATCGTCACGCGGTCACCAGGGTGAAGGCTGCGGACATTTTCTCCTACCGCTGTCACGACACCGGAGCCCTCGTGCCCCAGATAGCCGTTCAGCGGATACGCCGCGGTTCCGCGCAGCATCATCATATCATAGCCGCAGATCGACGCGAACGCCATTCTGACCTGCACCTCGCCCGGCCCCGGCGTGGGCGGCATGGGAACCTCCTTGAAATACAGCTTCCGGTTCGGCTGCATCCGAAGCGACCGGATCATAATTCTGCCTCCTTCTGCATGGCTGCGCGGTACTCCTGCGGCGTCATGCCCGTTCGTTTTTTGAATACCTGACTGAAATATTTGGAGTTTTCAAAGCCGACGTTTCCGGCAATATCAATGATGCGGTCTTTCGTCTGCAGCAGCTGCTTGGCGCGGCGGATGCGCTGCTCGCTCACATAGGCATTGAATGCCTGTCCTGTCTCCTTTTTGAACACGCGGCTGAGATAGGCCGGGTTCATATGGACATACTCCGCCGCGACCGTCAGCGTCAGCGGCTCAGCAAGGTTCTGCGTAACGAAGCGACAGACCTCGTCGATGGCGCTGTTGGACGTCGTGCGCAGATTGCGGATGCTGGAAAACAGCGCGGTCATCTGTTCGCGGCAGATGGTGAACATGGCCTCGACCGTCGCCGGACGCTGCGCGCCCAGCAGCGGGGTCGGTGCAGGATCGACGCCGAAGCTGCTGCTGAGGGAATACATCTGAACCGTCAGCTGCGTCATGACAAACGAGCAGACCTCATCCGACATACTGTGGCTGACCATGTCCTGCAGCTCCCGCAGGATCGCAAGCGCCTCCAGCTGCCGCGCATCCTGCATACTCAGCGAAAGCGCCGAAAGCTTTTCGTGCAGCAGCTGCTGCGTGACCGGCACGCGGTAGGAAAACGCCATCTTCGGCTGTAGGCAGAGCGGCGAGAAGAAGAAGCGCAGCTTGCGCAGCTCCAGCAGCTGGCGGCACTGATTGTGCCACTGCGGCAGCGGCAGCGGTACATCGGAAATATCAAAGGTCATCTGCCCGAGCGCGTGATGCGTGGCCAGTGCGTTGATCTTCCCCGCCCAGAGCGCCCAGTCCGGCTCCGCATCCTGCCCACCGGCAAGCAGGATGCACAGGTTCTGGTCGCGGTAAATGCAGATATCCGTGTTTCCGAGCGGGCGGAGCAGCTCAGTCAGCTCCGCAAAAAACGATTCCAGCGCGGCATAGTCGGAGGAAAGGCCTGGCCCCGGCTGCCCGTCCGGCTGGGAGCCGAGCAGGATCCAGCAGTCCTGGCTGCCCACGTGCAGCCGCCCGAACTGCTGCTGCGCAGACCCCGTGCCGACCGGCACAAGGCCCATCAGCAGCTCCATGACCTCCAGACTGTGCTGGACATATTCGTTTTCCGGGGGCCGGACTGCGCCCGTTTCGTGCTTTTGCAGGCGTCCGGCCTCCTCGACCGCGTGCAGGAGCATCGCATCCGAGGGCATGGCGTCCGGCAGCAGCTGCTGCACCTTGACCGCAGCCGCGCCCTCAATGACCGCCTCCGACCCATCGGACAGCAGGACGAAGCGCGGGCAGATCCCGCGCGGGAGCAGATAATTGATAAGATCCTCCGGGTTCCAGAAGGTCATATGCACCGGCATGATCACAACGTCCGGGTGCAGCGACTCGATCAGCGACATTCCGAGCACACTATTGTCCGCCGTTCCGCACAGCTGAATGTGCCCGGCCTGCCCCAGAAGGATGCGGCGCAGATGCTGCGTCTGCGAATACAGGGATGAAATAATCAGGACCTGAATCATGACAGCCTCCCGTTGCTTTTTTACTGATGTCAGATATTTTATCACAGCACGCCCGCAATGCCAAGCTTTTTGTTGGATTTGCTCCGTTTCTGTCTGAATCTCACCCCAAATATGTATATTATTTTTACTTCCGACAATCCAATGCAAAAATTCAAACTATCAAGGTATAATTTTCGCACTTCCACCATGCATTTTTCACAATGTCGTATGCAAAATTGTGAATATGCACAAAAACCACCGGCATATTTTGACGCGCTTTTGTATTTTTGGGTGGAAAAAGGTTGAAATATAAAGCGCAAAGCCCCGGACAATCCGGTATCATGGAAACAGCAGAACACCATATGTAAAAAAACTTGTTGGAGGAAAAAAGAACATGAAAGCTCTCGTTTACACAACACAGGCGAAAATGGACGGAAGAAAAGTCATCGAACCCGGCAAATGCGAGCTTCTGGACATCCCGGAACCGCAGCTTCTGCCGACCGACGATATGAAGATCCGCGTCGACTACTGCGCCATGTGCGCGACCGACGTGCACATCGTCACGATGGGTCTGTACGGCATGCCCGCACCCTGGATCATGGGCCATGAGCTCTGCGGCACGATCGTCGAAGTCAATCCCCGCGCCACGGAAAACGGCTTTGCCGTCGGCGACAAGGTCGTCGTAAACTGCACCGCACCGTGCGGCTGCTGCGACGAATGCAAGCGCGGCCACGACATCTTCTGTAAGCATCCGATCGCAGGCTCCTTCGTTCACGGCTTCACCGAATACTGCACCGCCGTCTGCGAGCAGGTCTTCCAGATCCCGAAGAACAGCCCCATCGATCCGAAGTATTACTGCCTCGCAGAGCCGATGGCCTCCGCGATGGACGGCATGGATCTGGCCGACATCAAAATCGGCGACAACGTGCTGCTGCAGGGCTGCGGCGCGATCGGCTCCATCATCCTCAACATGCTCCTGCTCAAGGGCGGCGCAAACGTCACCGTTTCCGATCCCATCGCAGAAAAACGTGAGACGGCTCTGAAGCTCGGCGCACAGTATGTCATCGACCCGAAGAATGAGGATCTGAAAGAACGCGCGATGGAGATCACAAACGGCCGCGGCTACGACGTGATCTTCGACGTTTCCGGCGTTCCCGCCGCCGCTCCGCTGCTGCCGAAGCTGCTGGCCAACAAGGGCACGGTCGTCTACTTCGCCGTATTCCCGATGGACTATGAGCTGCCGCTCAACCTGTACGACCTGTACATAAAGGAAGGCCGCCTGCAGACCGTCTTCACCACGATCTACAACTATCCGCGCGTCATCGACCTCATCCCGAGAATGAATCTGGACGTGATCGCAAACCGCGAAATGAAGCTCAGCGACGGCGTCGAGATCTTCAACGCGTTCCTGGAATCCAAGAGCAACAAGATCATCGTCGACTGCCAGCACTGATGGCTTCCATCCGATTTCCGTTCAACAAAAAAGAAGAGATAGAAAGGATACAACATGGAACATAAGCAAACTGTAACCGAGGTCAAGGAATCCCGGTTGAGCGTCAAGCAGAAGGTTCTGTTTGGCATGGGCGACTATCTCAATACCATTACCTATGGTATGATCAGTGTGCCTTCCTCATGGCCTTCCTGACCGATACCCTGCTGATCCCCATGGCAGCAGTCACCGCCATTATGTCCCTGTCCAAGCTCTGGGACGCCATTAACGACCCCGTCATCGGCGTTATCATCGACAAGAGCCGTTCGCCCAAGGGCGTGTACCGCCCATGGCTGATTCGGATGATGGTTCCGTTCGCGCTGTCGAACATCCTGCTCTGGCTGCCGATCGGCCATTGGTCGACCTCCGCCAAGATCACCGTCGTCTCCATCGTCTACTGCCTGTACATGGTCTTCTTCACGGCCTATCATATCGCCTACGGCTCGCTCGGCGGCGCTATGACGCAGAACACGGACGACCGCGGCTCGCTCTACGGCTACCGCCTCGGCACATCCCAGCTGCTGTTCTGGCTGATGACGGTTCTGTGGCTGCCGCTCATCAACCTGCTGATGTCCGGCGGTATGGCGCAGGACAAAGCATATTTCACCGCTGCCATTATCTTCACTGTCCCCGGCCTGCTGTTTGCAGTCCTGCTGTACCGGAACTCCAGGGAAGTCGTCGAGCCCCAGAAGAGCACCAAGCTGCCCGCAAAGGATCTTTGGCACTTCGTCATTCAGAACGGTCCGTTGCTCATGGTCATGTTCGGCCAGTTCGTCTGCGGTATTTACATGTACGGTCGCAGCGGCGTCATGATGTACTACTTCACCTATTATGCCGGCAACACCAACCTCTTTACGATCTATAATCTGATCGCCATTGGCTGCGGTATCGCAGGCCCGTTCACGGCCCCGATCCTCATGGAGAAGTGCGGCAACAAGGGCCGGATCGTCGCTCTGGGCGCAATCGGCTCCGGCGCGTTGTTTGTCGCGATGAACTTCATCAACGCCGGTACCAATCCCCTGCTGTTCTACATCTTCGCCGGTGTCAGCGGCTACTTCAACGGTCTGATCATGGCTGCGGTCTACGCCTGCATGCTCGATACCATCGAGGTCGGCCAGTATAAGACCGGTATCCGCGCCTCCGCGTTTGCCGTCTCCCTCTGCCACTTCGCGAACAAGCTCGGCATGACCATCTCCACTGCCGGTGTCGGCGCTGTTCTGGCCGCGCTCGGCTTCGCCGCCAACCAGACGCAGAACGGCGACGTCCTGTTCTGGATCAACGGCTTCTTCACCTGGGTCCCCGGCGTCATCGGTATCGTCGTCGGCGTTGTCTTCCTGTTCTACAAGCTCAACCGTGAGCGTTACTACGAGATCCTTGCCAAGCTCAAGGAAAAAGCCGAATAATCCCCCCGCAACCACAAGCTGAAAGGAGTTTTCACATGGCAGAGAAAGCCTTAGTCCATCGCATGGAGCAGGCTGCCCTGACGACGAAGATCCGGCTTCTGGATCTGGCGCATCAAACGCTCATCCATATCGGCGGCGACCTGTCCGTCTGCGATATGATGACCGCCATCTGGCAGTATGCAATGCACTATGACGTCAAGGATCCGCACTGGGAGGGCCGCGACCGCTTCGTCCTGTCCAAGGGCCACGCGGCAGCCGTCACCTCGTTCAGTCAGGCCGCCATCGGCTGCTATGATGTCGGAGATATCTACAAGGAATACGCCACCAACTTTGGCCGCTTCGGCATGCACTCGTGCAACCTCGCAAACCCGTATGTCGACGTGTCTACCGGTTCGCTCGGCCACGGCTTCCCTGTCGCCAGCGGCATGGCCACCGCGCTGAAGCGCAAAGGCTCAAGCAGCCGCGTCTACACCGTCGTCGGCGACGGCGAGTGCGGCGAAGGCTCGATCTGGGAGGCGGCAATGTACGCCCACCAGTATAAGCTCGGCAATCTGGTCGTCTTCGTCGACCGCAACGGGATGTCCTTCGACGGCCCGACCGAGGAATACATGGCACTGGAACCGTTCGCAGACAAATGGCGCGCGTTCGGCTGGAACACCGTCACCATCGACGGCCATGACATGAACGCCATCCTCGACGCCATCGACGCGCTGCCCGCACCAGATTCCGACGTTCCGACCGTTATCATCGGCAAGACCGTCAAGGGCCACGGCGTCAGCTTCATGGAGAACAACGTCTCCTGGCACGCAGGCTGCGTCAACGAGGCCGACTGGATCAAGGCAAAGGCCGAGATCACCGAAGCATATGAAAGAAAGTGGGGTGCGGAAGCATGAGTGAAGCGCAGGGCAAGCTGCTGCAGGGCGAAATGAACATGACCCTGAACATGACCATAATGACCAGCGCACGCGACGCTGTCGGCAAGTGCCTGGCCACGCTCGGCGGCGAGTATGACAACATGCTCGTTCTGACCGCTGACGTCGATACCTCCTCCCGCATTCAGGCGTTCAAGGAAAAATATCCTGACCGCTGCTACAACGTCGGCATTGCCGAGCAGAACCTGATGAGCGTCTCCGCCGGTCTTGCCCACGAGGGCTTCCGCCCGCTGGCCTTCGCGTTCGCACCGTTCGCGTCCATGCGCTGCTACGAGCAGGTGCGCACCGATATCTGCTATTCCAAGCTGCCGGTCGTCATCATCGGCAACGGCGCAGGCTATTCCAACGGCGCTTCCGGCTGCACGCACTGCGCGCTGGAGGACTCCGCGCTCATGGTTGCCTGCAACAACATGACGGTTCTCGAGCCGGGCGACCCGTTCCAGATCGCAAAGCTGCTGGAGGCGGCGATGGAGCTGAACGCCCCTGTCTACATCCGCCTTGGCCGCGAGGCCACAAGCTCCCTGTATCCCGAGGATACGAAATATGAGATCGGCAAGGCGCTCATCCCGCGCGAGGGCGACGACGGTGCGTTCATCTGCACCGGCATCATGGTCCACTTTGCCATGGAAGCCGCCAAGCGCATCCACGATGAGCTGGGCAAGGAGATCCGCGTCGTCGATATGTTCACGATCAAGCCGCTCGACAAGCAGGCCGTCATTGACGCCGCAAAGACCGGCCGCGTCGTCGCGGCGCAGGACCACAACCTGCTCGGCGGTCTCGGCCAGCTGGTCGGCTCGTGCATCGCGGAGGCAGGCATCGCCTGCAAGCTGGTCAGCCGCGGCTGCCCGGACTACTTCGTCCCGATTGCGAACCCCGAATTCCTCTACGCCCGCAACGGCATGGACGCCGACGGCCTGTACGAGGCAATGAAGGCCATGTTCTAAGCACGTTCCTACCCTTTCCTGTACAGGCGCCGGGAGATCTCTCCCGGCGTCTGTCAAATAAATAAAAGGCATACGGACTCTGCCTCCCTCAACATCAGTCCGTATGCCTTTTCTGATATGCTGTTTTTACGGAAATCTTCAGCGAATTCGTAACTTCTGCGGCAAATTCGTGCTGCTCTGCAAATTTTGACCGCAGATATTCTAACGCAGCTACTCACAAATTCGGAGTACCGTAACAGGCGGCGCGTACCATATTGCCCGTAGGGTGATTTGGTGTGTTCGTAACACCCAAAAATCAGGTACTTGCCTGAACTGTACCCGCAGAACGCACCAAACCGTAACCCAGCGCCCCTTTTCTCCCCCATCTTTTCCGGCAAGGCGGAAAAGATGGGGCCGCCGGAGGCTTGACTACTTCCGGGTTCTTACGCGAACGGGTTCTCCGTGGGGTACGGCAGGGACTTCGGCTGGTTATAGGCGATGTCGCCCACGCCGAGGAACTTGAAGACCTCGAACAGGAGCTTGCCATAGTGACCGAAGGCGACCGCGCCGTGGTGCGGGTAGCGCTTCTGGACGAGGACGTGACGGTAGAAGCGGCCCATCTCGTGAATCGCGAAGATGCCGATGCCGCCGAAGCTCCCCGTATGTACCGGAAGAATTTCACCCTCTGCAATGTAGCTGCGAAGCACACCGTCGGAATCGCACTGGAGGCGATAGAACGTAATATCGCTTGCCGCAATGTCTGCCTCGAGTGTGCCGCGCGTGAAGTCGGGCTCGGAGCCTGCCGGTTCGAGCAGACGGTGCTGAATGAGCTGGTACTTGACCGCGCGGTCAGCGCAGAGCTTGCAGGCGGGCGTGTTGCCGCAGTGGAAGCCCATGAAGGTATCCGTCAGGGTATAATCGAACTTGCCCTTGATCTCAGCCTCAAACAGGCTGGCCGGGACAGAGTTATTGATGTCCAGCAGCGTCACGGCATCGTGCGAAATGCACGCGCCGATGTACTCCGACAGCGCGCCGTAGATATCGACCTCGCAGGCCACGGGGATGCCGCGCGAGGCCAGACGGGAATTGACATAGCACGGCTCGAAGCCGAACTGCTCCGGGAACGCGGGCCAGCACTTGTCGGCGAAGGCGACGTATTTGCGCGCGCCCTTGTGGCCCTCGGCCCAGTCGAGCAGCGTCAGCTCAAACTGCGCCATGCGCTCGAGCATATCGGCGTAATATCTGCCCTCGCCCATCTCCTTCTTCATATCCTCACAAACGGAGGGAATACGCGCATCGCCCGCGTGGGTCTTGTAGGAGACGAGCAGGTCGAGTTCGGAGTTTTCCTCGATCTCCACGCCCAGCTCATACAGGCCCTTGATGGGCGCATTGCAGGCAAAGAAGTCCTGCGGACGCGGGCCGAAGGTGATGATCTTCAGATTCTTCACGCCGATGACGGCACGGGCAATGGGGATAAAGTCCGCGATCATCTTGGCGATATCGTCGGCAGTGCCGACCGGGTATTCGGGGATGTAGCCCTTCAGGTGCCGCATACCGAGGTTATACGAACAGTTCAGCATACCGCAGTACGCATCGCCGCGGCCGTTGATCAGGTCGCCGTCGCCCTCGGCGGCAGCCACGAACATACACGGGCCGTCAAAATATCTGGCAATGAGCGTTTCCGGCGTCTCCGGGCCGAAGTTGCCAAGGAAGACGACAAGGGCGTTGCAGCCTGCCGCGTTGACGTCGGCAACGGCCTTGCGCATATCGGCTTCATTTTCGACAGTGACGGGACATTCGTACACGCCGCCCTCACAGGCCTTGACGATATTCGCGCGGCGCATTTCGGAGAGCGTTCTGGGGAAGCAGTCGCGGGAGACGGCGATGAGGCCGAGCTTGACATTGGGGATGTTTTCAAACATGATACAGTTCCTCCTTAGTTTTCGGTAATATCGATATTCTTGCCGGTCAGGCCGATGTGCGCGCCGGTTTTTGCTTCGCTGGAGTCCGGATGGGCCAGCAGCCACTTGTTGCGGGCGGTCATCCATGTAT
>UMBQ01031411.1_pt1 | contig 8813 bp, 6 predicted proteins | sample 1964041 | NCBI WGS metagenome assembly UMBQ01 (sample SAMEA4835950, study PRJEB28245) | human gut metagenome | biome: gut microbiome; material: fecal sample | place: Denmark | collected 2008 | reverse complement strand
CTGCTCCAGCGCGGACAGGCGCAGCAGCGTCTGCGACAGGCGCGACAAGCGGTCGCTTTCCTGCGCAATTAAGTCCACATATTCCTGCCGCTGCGCCTCGGTCAAGCCGGGCATTTGCAGCAGCCGCGCAAAGCCTCGGATGGACGCAATCGGCGTTTTGAATTCGTGGCTGATGGAGCTGATGAAGTCTTTCTGCAGGTAGGACGTTCGGCTGAGCGCGTCGGTCATGGCGTTAAAGGAACGCATGAGTTCCCCTATTTCGCCCGGTGCGTGGGCGGCATCCAGTTTGACGGTGAAGTCGCCCTCTTTGACCTTGCGAGTCGCATTCGTGATTTCATGAACGGGCTTGGAAATCCAGTAGGATGCCAGCGTCACCATCAGCGCAAAGACTGCCAGAAAGCTGGTTGAGCCGAAGATAATGCGCGCAAACGCGATGCCGTAGCTGCTGCCGTCGCCGCCAGCGGTAATTGCAAGGACGCCTGTGCGCATCTGCACATACGTTACCGGATTTCGCTGCGATTTCCACGTCGTCGATTCGTAGGCAATGCCCGCGCGTTTCAGCTCCCGCTGCGTGCCCGCGGACAGGGCAGCGACATCCTCGTCCGACAGCACAGCGACTTCGATGCCGTTCTGCTCCATCAGGCGGGCTAATTCGTCTGTTCTCAGCTCCGTGCGCTGTTCCAGTTCCATCAGGTAGATGGCGACGGCGCGCTCACGCACTTTCAGTTCCTGCAAAAGGTTGATGTGCGTCACGCAGAAGGCGAGAAACAGGCTGATGACGGTGGCCAGCAGCGAACCAACCATCAGCGCCGCAATCATGCGCCCGCGGAAGGAGTATGGTTTGCGGATGATGCGGCGCTTATCCATTCTTGACCGCCTTGTAGCCCAAACCGCGCACTGTTACGATGCTGAAATCGGGGAAAATCTCGCACTTTTCGCGCAGACGCTTGATGTGTACGTCCACCGTGCGTTCGTCGCTCTGCGCATCCATGCCCCAGATTTCGTCCATCAGCTGACGGCGCGTGAAAATCTGCATCGGGCTGGACAGGAGCTTGAAGAGCAGGAAAAACTCCTTCTTCGGCAGCGTCAGCAGCGTGTCACCGCGCTGCACGGTCAGCGAATCGTAATCCAAGTGCGTCTGCCCGATGGTCAATTGGTGGCTCGTCATTGCCTGCGACCGCCGCAGCAGCGCCTGCACATGCAGTAGCAGCTCGTCCAAATCGACCGGCTTGGTCAGGTAGTCATCCGCGCCGGAGGTGAAGCCCGTCCGCTTGTCCTCAATGGTGTCGCGCGCCGTCACCAGCATGATGGGCAGGCGCGGATAGCAGCGGCGCAGTTCACGCGTCAGCTCCCAGCCATCCATCACCGGCATCATCACGTCGGCAATGACCAGATCGGGCATCACCCTGTCGATGGCGTTCAGCGCTTCCTCGCCGTTGGCAGCCCCGACGATTGAAAAGCCGTTCAACCCCAGAAACGCGCTCATCATCCGCTGCAGCGGCGCGTCATCCTCAACCACCAGAATCGTAAACATGGCGGAAACCTCCTTGTGCTGATGCTTCTATTATATCACATCGACCGCAAAGCATCAATAGGATTCAGCCGTGAAGCCTTGCGCGCGGGTGCCCAGCCGAACAGAATGCCGACCGAGGCGGAAAACACGAACGCCAGCGTAATTGCGCCTGCGTTGAGCTGGAAGGTAATATCCAGCGCCATTGCAATCATCCACGAGACGAGATTGCCTACCAGTATGCCGATGAACCCGCCCATGAGCGACAGCATGACCGATTCCATCAGGAACTGCATTTGAATCAGCCCCGGACGCGCGCCGAGCGCCTTGCGCAGGCCGATTTCCGTCGTCCGCTCGCTGACGGAGACGAGCATCATGTTCATAATGCCGATGCCGCCGACCAGCAGGGCGATGGACGCAATGCCCGCCAGCATCGTCGTCATCATGCCGGTGATGCTGTTCATCGTATCCAGCAGGCTGTCCAGATTGATGATGGAGTACGCGCTGTCGCGGTAGTTGAACGCGCTGTCCAGCAGCTGCTTCACATTGTCGACGGTTTCAGAGGACAGCGACGAGTCCTTCAAGTACAGCGTCAGCGAGCGCACGGTGTTTGAGCCGCTCAGCCGCATCGCCGCCGGATAGGGGACAATCGCCTTTCCGCCGTCACTGCTGGCAGACATGGCAGCCATCAGGTCGCTTCCGCTGTCCTCGCTCAGCACGCCGACGACGGTGAACTGCTGCCCGTGCAGAATCAGCGACTGCCCCAGCGGGTCTTCGTTCGGGAAGGCAGCGGACGCCAAGGTCTGGTCGATGATGCAAACATGGCTCGAACGATCCATGTCAATCGCCTTCAGCGCCCGACCGCGCCCAATCAGGTCATCCTGCGCGGAAAAATAGTCGCTGCTGCGCCCCTCCAGCGTCACATCCTCCACCAGCTGACCGTCCTGCGCGGCATAGGTGCGCAGGGAGACATTTGGGTCAACACCCGCCACGTTGTCCAGCGCAGCAATGTGCGCGAGGTCGCTTTCGTTCAGCCCATGCTTGATGGCTGTGCCGCTGATGCTTACGCTCACTTTGCCTGCGCCCAAGACAGAGAATTGACTCGTGATTTCGCCCGTTGCGCTGCCGACCGTCGTAATCAGCGCGATAATCGCTGTCACGCCGATGATGATGCCCAGCATCGTCAGGAAGGTGCGCATTTTGTTGCCGCGGATGTTCTGCCACGACATGCGAATACTCTCTTTAAGCATCTTCCACCACCCCTTCACTGATTTCGCCATCAAGGATGCGCACAATGCGCCGCGCGTGGCGGGCAATCTCAATGTCATGCGTAATCATGATAATCGTGCGCCCCTCGTCGTTCAGGTCATGGAAAAGGCTCATCACCTGCCGTCCCGTCGCCCGGTCAAGCGCACCCGTCGGCTCGTCTGCCAGCAGGATGGTCGGGTTGTTCGCCAGCGCGCGGGCAATCGCAACACGCTGCTGCTGTCCGCCGGAAAGCTGGTTCGGGAAGTGGTGCATCTTGTCCTTCAAACCAACGCGCTCCAGCATCTGCTGCGCCCGCGCGGCGCGCTCGTGGCCGCTCATGCCCGCGTAAATCAGCGGAAGCTCCACGTTTTGCAGCGCGTCCTGACGCTGAAGCAGCTGGAACGACTGGAAGATGAACCCGATTTCCTTCGACCGTACGCGCGCCAGCTCCGATTCGCTCAGCGCGGATACGTCCCGCCCGTGCAGGTGGTATGTGCCGGATGTTGCCGTGTCCAGACAGCCAATGATGTTCATCAGCGTTGATTTGCCCGACCCGCTGGGGCCAAGAATGGCGACAAATTCGCCCTTGTCCACCTGCAGGTCAATGCCCTTCAAAACCGTCTGCTGTTCATCGCCCATTTTGTATGTTTTGACGATGTTCTCCATCGTCAGAATATTTTCCGCCATGGTGAATGCCCCTTTCCGTCAATAATGCATCATGGGCATTTCCATTGTGTTCTTCACGGGAATCAGCACCGCTTCGCCCGTGCGGATGCCGTCAACGATTTCGACAATCGAGCCGTTGTTGATGCCCAGTGTCACGCGCTGCTGTACAATATCGTCCTTGCGGTCGTAGCAGTAGACGAACGGCTTGCCGTCCGAATCGTACTGAATCGCGTCAATTGACACAGTAGTGACGTTTTTCACGCTCTGGTACAGCACGCGGATTTCGCAGCTCAAGCCCATGGCGAGCGTTCCGTCCTGCGGCACGGTCATCGTCACCTCGTAGTACGCCAAGTCGCCGGATACGGTCGCTTCCTGCGCAATGCGGGTGATGGTGCCGGTGAGCATCTTGCCAGTGGACAGCACGGTCACATCCGCCGCCTGCCCGACGGAGAGCGCCGGACGGTCGTATTCATCCACATTGAACACAATCTGCGGATTGCTGTAATCTGCGACACGCAGCAGCTGCTGCCCCATGGTCACCTCGTCGCCTTCCTCGACGTAGAGGTTCGAGAGCGTTCCGTCCATCGGCGCGCGTGCCGTGCCGCCGCTTGAAAATTTGAGGATAATGTCGTTCTTCTTCACCGCGTCGCCCTCGGAGAACAGGCACTCTTTGACGGTTGTTTTTGCGGTGGAGGTGACGACTTGGCTGTCCTTTGTCGACAGGTTGCCGGAAAAGGTGTAATAGGTGCTGATGTCCTGCGTGCGGGCGATTTCCTCGCTGTAAGCCGCATTTTTCCGTCCGCTCGCAAAGAGGTAAACGCCGCCCGCAACGAGCGCAAGCACGACGATAATGGCAATGATTTTTCCAGTCTTCTTCATAGTTCCTCTGACTCCTTCCAGCTCATGAATGTTCCGGAAGCAATTATGACACAATTGGATGAATCCAATGTGAAGTTACGAGGAAGCGAAAATGAAGTTTGCCGGGAACAAAAAAAGCCCGTGACGATTTTACGTCGCCACGGGCAGGGGATTCAAGGATTAGAAGTCCAAATGCAGTTCCACCGGACCGCCGATGAGGTTGCCATCGGTATCCATCAGGCGGAAGATGATGAGGTTCACGGTGTGCTGTCCATTCAGCGCGTCCGCGGGGACGGTCAGGGTCATCTGCGTGCCGTCCGCATTCCACGCGGTTTCCCACGCTTCGGCAATGTCCATGCCGACAGCGTATTCACCAGTGCGCAGCGCTTCGGAGAAGGTCAGCGTGATGGTCAGCGCGGTGTCCGACAGTGCCGCTTCGCCGGAGACGGTCGCGTCAAAGGCGGTCACGGTCTTTTCGGGCGCTTCGGGGCGGGTGATGGTCTCGCCGCGTTCAAGCGCCTGCCGCTCTTCCAGCGTATCCGGAATCGCGGGCCACACCTGCGAGAAACCGTTGTTGTAGCGCTCAGCGTTCCAAGAAATCGGCTTGGTGAACAGCGCAGCATCCTGCTTGCCGTTGTTTTCAGCGGAAGCGGCAATGTCCGCCATCGAGAACTCAAAGGTGTATTCCGGCATGGAGACAAACTTCAGGTTCTTCACCTTGAAGGTCTGCGAAGCATCCCAGCCGGCGTTTGCAATGCGGATAAACAGCGCGTCGTGGAAGAGAATGCCGTATTCCAGCAGGCTCGTGTCTTCCGGCACCACACGTTCAGGGGTGAAAATCATAGAAGCGGGTTCGGTTTCGCTGCCGATGTAGACCAGCGGGGGATTCTCCTTCGTGTTCGCCAGACGGGACGCGAAGCCCAGCACGCGGTTCTCTTCGCCCTCGTCGCCCTTCGTCGTGCCGTGACGGAGCGCATCCGCCAGCGAAACGGCGGAGAAGTAGACGCTGTGCGCCGCCTTGTCCGTGCCGACGGTGCGCAGTTCGTAGCGCCCGTAGACGGACTGTTCAGCAGTCAAGGTGAAGGTGAACACGTCACCCTCGTGCGAAGCGGCGGCGACTTCCCTGCCGTCCGGCAGCACCAGCACCACGTCGGGCGCGTCGGAATGCGCGGTAATGGTAACATTGTGGTTCGTCAGGAAGGTTTCCTGCGCCGTCCACAGCGTGTACTTGCTTTCGGCAGACCACGGGATGTAGGAAGAATTGATGTCAAACGGGTAGTCGTTCAGTTCGCTGATGGTTGCGTAATCCGCCGCCGGGTAGGACATGCCGGAAATGCCAGTGCCTTCCGGGAACAGATCCTTCACATGCAGCAGCTTGTCGTCCGTCTGCTTGAATTCGCGATCCATAATCGCCAGCGCAAAGCAGAAGTCACGCGGGTAGAAGACGTGGTCACTCTGGCGGGCACGAACAGCAATGTTGTTTTTCTCGATTTCCGTCGTGCCGACGAAATCGTAAACCTCTTCTGCTGCAACCATGCTGGCGACAGCGCCTTCATTGCCCAGCCAGTGGGTGTCAATGCCTGACACGGTGAAGAAGGGGCGCGGCGCAACCAGCGCGATGATTTCCACCGGGTCAAACGGAATCTGGTTGTCACGGGCGACGAACATAGCAGCCGTCTCCGGGAACCAGCTGTTGCCCTTGCCGTAGGACACGGTCGGCACTTCGGTCTTGCCGTAGACACGGTCAGCCTTGGCGTAGGCGGAGGTGTTGAAGTTGAAAATCTTGCCTTCCACCTTGTAGCGGTAGCTCTGGATGCCCGAACCGCCGCATTCGCTCGGCACGCAGATGCTGATGCGGTCGTCAAACGCCGCAGTGAACATGGCGGCCTTGCCGTAGCGGGAATGACCCGTGATGACGGTCTTAGCCGGGTCAAGGCGAACCAGCTCGCCCAGCGTCAGGCTCGTGCCCTCTGCCTGGTTTTCCAAGGCGGTCACAATCTGACTGGCCGCCCAGCTCCATGCCATCAGCGCGCCGGATGCGTGCTTGTAGTCGTTCGCGTCGTAGGGGTAGAGCGTGGTGTACACGCCAGCACGGTCAATGCCGTCATCCGCATTGGAGTCATCGGGGTAAATGTCAGTGGCTTTGAACGTCACCAGACCGTAGCCCTGTCCGTTCAAGTTCGCAGCAGAGAATGCGGAGGTACCGCCGATATCAATCACGAACGGCACTTGATCCTTCTCTTCGCCCCAAGCCGCCAGAATCTGCGCATCCGTGGGCACGTTCAGTTTCGCGGCGAAGCTTGCCTTTGCGCCCGTTTCCGGATTTGTGATGGTAATGACCGCCTGATACACGGGGCGCACACGGGCGGGGATGGTTTCCTCGGTAATTGCGCCGGTGGTGTTTACGAACACCGCGTCGCCTTCCGTGCCCCACGGCGGTTCGCCGATGTAGTGGACGGAGTAGCCCGCGTTCCACGCTTCGATGGCAAGCTGCTTGGCTTCCGCCTTGGTGGATGCAGGGCCGAACGTCTTGTCGCCCACCGTTACTTCACCTTCCAGCAGCGCGGCGGACAGCTTGCGGAATTCGTCGCCGAGGTTGAAGACACAAGCGCCCATGCCCCAGATGCCGCCGTAAGACGCGGTGTTGTCCTCGTAGACAATCTCGTACTTGCCAGACACGTCCTCCGCCGCGGTTTCCCAGCGGTAGCCCAGCCAGTAGTGCTGGATCAAATCGCGGATTTCGGTGCGGCGCGCTTCCCATTCGGTGATGTCGGTCACAACGCCGTCGCCGTTCGGGTCATTCTTCACGTCGAAAAACTCAAACGGATTGTTGATTGTGTCGATGGCGGGCAGCTCATCAATGCCGGGATACCCGTCCAGCGGCGCTTCAGCGCAGGCGCTCATCAGCGGCAGCAGCCCGATGATAGCAGCGAGCAGCAGCAGGAAAAACCGTTTCATAGAGATCCTCCTTTTCTCTTTCAGCCGAACCTTTGTACATTGTCCGGGAGGCGACGGCTGCATTACCTCATCCGGAAGTTACCCTCATTATAGCGGAGAAAGGGCGCCGCGTCTATGCAAATTGTCCACGCTACTATGCAAATCGTGCGGATATATCTGGGAAGAAATTATCCGTATTCGACAATGCAAAAGCTATTTGCCAAGATTTCGCTGGAAATCCGTCGGCGAAATGCCTACTGTTTTGCGAAAAGTGCGCAGAAAGGAGGAGTACGAATTGAACCCGCTCTGGAATGCTGCATCCGTCAGCGATACGCCGGAGGCAATCAGCAGCTTCGCGCCGCAGATGCGCCGGAACTGGATGTACTCGTACACCGACGTGTTCGTGTAACGGACAAACTCGTGTGACAGGTACGATTTGCTGATGAAGAACGCGTCCGCAATTTCCTCCAGCGTCAGCGGCTGGGCGTAATGCTCGTTGATGTACGCCATCACGCGCTGGATGGTGTCTGGCGAGGGCTGGGCACTCTGCAGCATTGGCGCTTCCTGCGTCACGCGGAGGATTTGCAGCAGAAACTCGGTCATCGCGGCATAATCCGCCAAGCGCGATTCGGGACGCTCGTCGCCCGTGTTCTGCGCCACGCGGTCAATGCACGTTGTACACAGCGAAAGCGCCGCTTCATCCAGCTGATAATGATACCCGGTGCGGCGCGTGCAGTCCAAAAGGCGCTGCTCCAGCGGCAGAAGCCCCTGCCCCAGCTGGTGCAGCATCCCGGAGGAGATGAACAGCACCACCCGCTCGTAGTTGCGGATGGCTTCCTGCGAGATAATGCCGTGCATGACGAATGGCGGGAAAATCATCAGGCTGCCGCGCTGGAGCGTGACGATTTTGTTGTCCACATACAGGCGGGGAAAGCCGCTCAGGTGAATATACAGCTCAAAGAAATCATGCGTATGGATTTCGCGCAGGTGGATGTCGGGCGACAGCGTGTGGAACGCCTCATAATCCGAACGTCCTTGCCCCATGTCGCTTGTGCGAACCAGCACATCTTCCTTAAGCTCCTGCGCGGGATGCTTCCTTGTCATATGCCTTTCTCCTTGTCCCAGTATTGATAAAAGCATCATAGCAGGAAAGCTGAAAAAGGTCAAGCAAAAACCCGAAAACTGTTCTGCAATCAGAACAATTTCCGGGTAAAAATCGGTTATTTGCTTTCGCTGTCCCATGCGCGGTAGGATTCTTCCTCCAGCAGCGTCTCAATGCGTCCGTCGGTCACGCGGGTCAGCGTGTCCAGCACAGATGGCGCGTCCGTCTGGCGAATCAGCAGCGTGAAGCCGACGGCGGTCGTGAACTCGCTGCTCAGCAATTGCACCGGCAGGCTTTTCAGCGCGTACTGCACCTTGTCCCACAGCGGATAGGCGACTTCGCACAGGTATTGGCACGAGGGCAGCATTTCGACGACCTGCGCCGCCTTGAGCGCGACGACTGCCCCTTGCGTGTACGCGCGCACCAGCCCGCCCGCGCCCAGCAGCACGCCGCCGAAATAGCGTGTGACCACGCAGCAGCAGTTGACTACGC
>UMBQ01018821.1_pt1 | contig 9015 bp, 5 predicted proteins | sample 1964041 | NCBI WGS metagenome assembly UMBQ01 (sample SAMEA4835950, study PRJEB28245) | human gut metagenome | biome: gut microbiome; material: fecal sample | place: Denmark | collected 2008 | reverse complement strand
ATCAATGAGGATCATTTTTATCCTGAAATCATTAATCCTGAAACGCTGGAACGTCTTCCGGATGGAGAAGTGGGAGAATTGGTGTTTACTACCTTGACAAAGGAGGGGATGCCGTTATTGCGTTATCGTACGAAGGACTTGACTTCCCTGATGGAGGGTGAATGTCCGTGTGGAAGAACCAATATCCGTATGTCGGGTATTGTAGGCCGTAGTGACGATATGCTTATTATCCGTGGCATCAATGTTTTCCCGTCTCAGGTGGAAAGTGTTATTTTGGATATGCCTCAGTTTGAACCTCAGTATATGCTGGTGGTGGATAGGAAGAATAACCTCGACTCTTTGCAGGTACAAGTGGAAGTCCGCAAAGACTTCTTCTCGGATGATATGGGAAGTATGCTTGCCATGAAGAAAGCATTGAGCGACAAACTGAAAAGTGTCCTTTCCATCAGTGCCGAAGTGAAGCTGATGGAACCTAATAGCATTGCCCGTAGTGAAGGTAAGAGTAAACGTGTGATAGACAATCGGATTTTAAAATAAAAAAGTATGCGATATGACAATCAAGCAATTATCTGTTTTTCTGGAAAACAAAACCGGAAGAATAAATGACGTAACCAAGACATTGGCAAAGTATGATATCAATATGCATGCGTTCAGCATGGCGGAATCTACTGATTTCGGTATACTTCGCCTGATTGTTTCGGATGTGGAAAAAGCGGTGGAAGTACTTCGTGCCGAGAATTTTGCCGTGATGCTGACCGATGTGGTATGTATCAGTTGCCCGAATGTGGCAGGTTCTTTGGCTAAAGTTTTGGACTATCTGGCAGCAGAGAATATCTTTATTGAATATATGTATGCTTTTGCTCAGGGAGATACGGCACATGTGGTTATCCGTCCGTCTAATGTGGAGAGATGTGTGGAGATATTGAACAAATTCAATTGTAATGTTTTGACTAAAAATAGTTTGTGATTTCTTTTACATATTCATTCGGTAGTAATGGAAATCCGGATAAGTATTAAAAAATAGTTTATCAGAATCTTTTTTAAAATTAGAAAGCCGCCTCCTCCGAAGCGGCTTTCCGTTTTTCTATCAGAACAAACTCCAAGCAACTGTCAGTCCGGCCATTACAATGGCGACCATACTCATCAGTTTAATCAGAATGTTCAAACTGGGTCCGGATGTATCTTTAAACGGGTCACCTACTGTGTCACCAGTAACCGTTGCTTTGTGTACTTCGCTTCCTTTACCTCCGAAATTACCTTCTTCTATAAATTTTTTCGCATTATCCCATGCGCCTCCCGCATTGGCCATAAAAATGGCAAGAACGAAGCCCGAGGACAAACCACCTATCAGCAGACCGATAACACCGGGAACACCAAAAATCAGTCCGGTAGCGATAGGGGCAATGATAGCCAGTAGAGAGGGGAATACCATTTCACGTTGTGCTCCTTTGGTGGATATTTGTACGCAACGGGCATAGTCGGGTTCTGCCTCTCCTGTCAGAATCCCTTTTATTTCACGGAACTGGCGACGCACCTCCTCTACCATGTGAGCGGCTGCTCGGCCTACGGCGTTCATGGTCAGACCGCAGAACAGGAATGCCATCATACTGCCCAAAAACATGCCGCTTAGCACTTTGGGGTTCATCAGGGTTACATCGTAATAAAGCATATAGTCAGTGAAACTGGCGTTATGAACATCTACGGTAATGCCGTTTGGTAATTCCAGAATGGTTTGCCCCAACCGGGTTAATCCGATACGGATTTCTTCTACATAGGATGCCAGCAGGGCCAGTCCGGTCAGAGCTGCGGAGCCGATGGCAAAACCTTTGCCGGTAGCGGCAGTCGTGTTACCTAACGAGTCGAGGGCGTCAGTACGTTTGCGTACTTCTTTGCCCAGTCCGCTCATTTCAGCGTAACCGCCGGCATTGTCTGCAATCGGTCCGTAAGCATCGGTAGCCAAGGTGATTCCTAATGTCGAAAGCATACCTACGGCAGCGATACCGATGCCATACAATCCCATGGAAATATTGGCAAAATCAAATCCTGAAGCGAGCCAGTAGGACAAGATGATACCGGTTACTACTGCCAGTACAGGGATGGTGGTGGAAACCATACCTAGTCCGATACCGGAAATGATAACGGTGGCCGGACCGGTTTTTCCACTTTCGGCCAACCGTTGTGTGGGTTTATACGATTGAGAAGTATAATATTCGGTGGAACGGCCGATAACGATACCTACTATTAATCCCACTACCACAGCAAAGGAAATGTTTACCCAATTTTCCAAACCTAATGCCCAAAGGATAAGGAAAGTGGCAACGACAATCAGTACCGAACTTAAATTGGTTCCTGTGGCTAATGATCCGAGTAATTCCTTCATTCCTGCATTTTCTTTAGTACGGACGGCAAAAATACCGATGATAGAGAGAACGATACCCACTGCCGCAATCAGCATAGGTGCGATAACCGCTTTAAACTGCATCACGGTATCATCCGAGCCAATAAAAGCGGCAGCACCTAAAGCGGCGGTAGCCAGAATAGAGCCGCAATAGGATTCGTACAGGTCGGCGCCCATTCCGGCTACGTCACCTACATTGTCTCCCACATTATCGGCAATGGTTGCGGGATTGCGGGGGTCATCTTCCGGAATACCGGCTTCCACTTTACCTACCAGGTCGGCACCTACATCGGCTGCCTTGGTATAGATTCCACCTCCTACACGGGCGAAAAGTGCTTGTGTGCTGGCTCCCATACCAAAGGTAAGCATGGTGGTTGTGATGACACATAATTTAGCAGAAGGGTTCAAGGCGTCTGTGGGAATGCAATAGTCCAATAATATGTACCAGAAAGAAATATCGAGTAGTCCCAAGCCGACAACGACCAACCCCATAACAGCTCCGCTACGGAAAGCTACACGCAGTCCTTTGTTCAGGGAGTGCTGGGCGGCATTGGCGGTACGTGCAGAAGCGTATGTAGCCGTTTTCATTCCTAAAAAGCCGGACAGTCCGGAGAAGAAACCGCCGGTAAGAAAAGCAATGGGCACCCACGGATTTTGTAAGTTGAAGCCGTATGCCATGATAGAAAACAGAATAACTAATCCCAGAAATACCAGCCCTACCACCTTGTATTGTTGTTTCAGATAGGACATGGCGCCCTGGCGCACATAAGAAGCGATTTTCTCCATCGTCGGAGTTCCTTCGCTTTCAAGCATCATTTGTTTGTAGAAATACCATGCAAGTACCAATGCCAAGAGGGAGGCAATGGGCACAATCCAGAATAGATACGTTTCCATACGCAGTATTGATTTAAAAGTTGGTTTTGCCCAAAGATAGCAAAAAATAAATGATATTCAATAGGATAGGTCGTATTTTTATCAATTAATATTTGCGGTGCTTTTCTAATTAAGTTTAGGGGGGAATAAATATCAATATCTGTAACTTGGAACACATGTACCTGTTCCTGTGTTTCGTCAAAACACGATGAAAGGTAAACAAGACGTTAAAAAACAGTTTCACCACAGATCAAATCTGTATAATCTGTGGTGAATTTAAAACTCAGGCTTTGTATTTACCATACAGCTTATCTATCAGATCAGCGCGTCCTATTTTGCGCAATTCATTGATGATGGCACGTCGTTCTTCGGGTTTATACCAGAAAAAGAACATCCGTTGAGCCAGTTTTTCTTTTGGTGTTTTAGCGGAAAATACCGGTTGCAACGTATATGGATGATAACCTGTGTACCAGGTTTCAGTGGCTACAGTCATCGGAGTAGGAGTAAAGTCCTGTACTTGTTCCAGATGGAAATCCAATTTCTTGGTGATCACTGCCAGTTCTGCCATATCTTCTTCCGTACATCCGGGATGGCTGCTTATAAAATAAGGTATAATCTGCTGCCGCATATTCAACTCCTTATTTATTTTGTCGAAAGTCTTTTTGAAGTCATAAAATTGTGAAAACGAAGGTTTCCTCATGATTTGCAGCACTTGGTCGCTGGTATGTTCCGGAGCCACTTTCAAGCGCCCGCTGACATGATGGGCTATCAGTTCGCGGGTATATTCAGCCGTACTTCGGTTTACTGCCGGATCTTTGCTTTGATATTGTAACAGGTCATAGCGTACACCGCTTCCGATAAAGCTTTTCTTGATACCGGGAAGTGCGTCTACCGAATGATAAATATCCAATAAGGGGCGATGGTCCGTGTTCAAATTGGGACATACTTTGGGATGGATACATGACGGCCGTTTGCATCGCCGGCAAATTTTCTCATCTTTACCATGCATGGCATACATGTTGGCGCTAGGTCCTCCCAAGTCACTCAGATAGCCTTTGAAATCAGGCATTTCAGTTATGGCTCTCACTTCTCTTAAGATACTCTCTTTACTTCGGCTTACAATAAATTTCCCTTGATGGGCGGAAATGGTACAAAAGGCGCATCCGCCAAAACAACCACGGTGCAGATTGACCGAGAATTTAATCATGTCGAATGCGGGAATGCGTTTTCCTTTATATTTAGGATGAGGCATACGCGTATAGGGCAAATCAAAAGAATGATCCAGTTCGCCTTGGCTCATTGGAGGATAAGGCGGATTGACTACTACTGTTTCATTGCCTGTATCTTGCAAGATGCGGGAGGCTTCGTACTTGTTGCTTTCCTCTTCAATGAAGCGGAAGTTCTCGGCTTGTTTCTTTTTATCTTTCAGGCATGCTTCATGAGAGTGTAGGATGATATCTGGCTTTTCGTTCACACACTCAATTACAGAGTGCTCGGACGGAACTGATCCTTTCTTACGGATAAGGTAAGCCGTTTGTGGTATATCGTGGGGAATATCCTTTTGTAAGGGTAGATGGGCTCCGTCCTGACTGTCTTTGCTTTCTTTCATTCTCTTGCAAAGTTCCGTAATCGGCTTCTCTCCCATTCCATAGATCAATAAATCGGCTCCGGAATCTATCAGAATTGATTTACGCAGGCAGTCCTGCCAGTAGTCATAATGGGTGACACGGCGCAAAGATGCCTCTATACCTCCCAGAATGACAGGTACGTCGGGATAGATTTTCTTTAAAATCTGTGTATAAACGATGCTGGGATATTCGGGACGCATGTCGTGGCGGCCGTCGGGAGTATAAGCATCCTCGCTGCGCAAACGCTTGTTGGCAGTGTATTTGTTTACCATGCTGTCCATACATCCGGCGGACACACCGAAAAAGAGGCGTGGACGTCCCAGCTTCTTAAAATCGCGCAGGTCATCACGCCAGTTGGGTTGAGGCACAATGGCCACTTTCAAACCTTGCGCCTCTAATAATCTTCCAATTACTGCCGGACCAAATGAAGGATGATCTACGTAGGCGTCACCGCTGAACAAGATTACGTCCAGTTCATTCCATCCGCGCATCTCTACTTCTTTCTTGGTTGTCGGCAACCAGTCTGTAAGTTTGTATTCTTTCAATGATAAATACTGTTTTTTTTGTTTTGCTACAGAGAACACAGAGATTGTTTATTATATCTCTTCTTCATCTTTATTTTTCTCTTTCTCCCATTGGATATAAAGCAGAATGAGTTGATGAAGTCCGAAAGCTTTCATGTTATTATGATAAATTACATCAATACAAAGGTCGAGCAGCTCTTTATTGTTTCCTTCCTCGCTGGTTATCAGTGAACGGATATTCAACTTCAGTTTCTCCAGCACCGACTCGTCCACGATACCGTTGCTGTCTATCAGATGCTGGAATAAAGCATATTTCTCAATAGTTTGCAGGTTCTCTTCTGAGATTTCCATGCTGCGTGTGCCGGAGGCATTAGTCTGTATAGTGTACATAGTCGTTTTATTTTAATGGTTTATACGGACAAAGTTAGGCGTTTTTATGAAATAACCTCTTATTTGCCCTTTTATTTTCGTTTAAAAATATCACTTGCTGCCAAAGAAGCCCAGGATGGCACTCATTACCCGTGCTCTTTCCTTCACTCCCTGAATGCTTTCAAAGGGGAAACCCAGGACAAAAGTCCGATATTTGCCTTTATAGGCGATACCGGCACTGTAACTGCCCGGATTATATACAAAAGCGGAGTAAGCAGGGGCTATCGGGGTCAGACAGTCGGGAGCGGGTACGGCGTATGTTTGCTCGTTGATAGTGCGGGGAATACTGAAACGGGTGTTGGCTCCATATATTTCTCCCGAAGTGGAATTTATCATGCTGCCTCCGAAACTATATTTTAATATGTTTTCGGTGAAGTTCAGTGCTGTGGGACTGTTCATGTTGCTTCCTATATACGAGCCGCTGAGCATCAGGTTGCCGCCTCCTTGACAATAGGTTGTGAGCAACTGTTGCAATGTGTGGGAGAAAGGACGCCTGTCGGCTCCGAATATCAGGTCTGTAATGGGGTAATCTGCCAGCCGGACAAAACCATTTTCAACGGCTTCATCACTACACGATACAAAAGAGTATCCTCCGGCTGCCTGGATGGCTTTTCCATGAATGAACGGATAATCGAAAGTATTTCCGGCTATCAACATTCCTTCCAGTTCGCTGCCGCTATATCCCAGCCCGTCTTTAGTCTCCCGTCCTATGCGGCTGCGGTCGAAGCTTTGTTGCGTTCCGCAGAAGGCGGGTGTATTTATATAAGGTATTCCCGGATCCGTATTCAAGTCAAAGCCTTGCAAGAAAGGAGATCCTACGGTAGCAGGTCCGCTTAAACGGTCGAATTCGTTGACTATCAGGATTGTTCCTTTACTTTTCTTTGCCTGATAGGCTGACAGGATTTCGGAAGGAAAACTTTCTCCGCCCTTGTTGACTGCGGTTACTTTGAAACTATATACCAGTCCCGGTTCGGCTTCGAAGGTATATTCAGTACCGCGTACTAACGTTCCATTGTCAAATCCACCATGTCCCAGACGGGTATAGACTATGTATTGTTGAGCTTTGGCAGTCGGTTCCAACGGGTCGTCTACCGCTTGCCAAGTTAGTTGGAAGGTGTTTTTCCTACTTCCGGAGTGAATGGCAAAGTTATTTACCGGTAAAGGTTGGACTACGTAATCCGTCCCATGCATGGTACTCAGGTATTTTAGTATGGATTTGTAAACAGAACGTCCTACGGTAAACTTGAAACGCGGATCGTGCCCCAATTTCAAATCGGCGAAGTTCTGGTGGGAGAGGAGTTCCAGAATCATCGAGGGAACGGCAGGCAGACGGGTTTCGCTGTAATTGCGGTTCCACAGGCTGCGGCGTTGCCACCGGATACCGAATTGGGCGGAGATATCCTGTTGCAGACCGGTCAGTACCATGTCCGCCAAGTCGCGGGAAGCATAACGGGAGATACCGGCGTTCAGTTCACCATTATTATAATCGGTGGTATAGATACCCAGCGTGCCTATTAAATCATCTTCTTTGGAAAAACCTGCATCGCTGTGCACTCCCAAGGTCATTTCAAAAGGAACGCCCAATCCCTTCTCCTTTGGATTGTACACAGAATTTCCGCTGAGATAGTTTATTATCCGGCTGCGGGCGTTTATATCATCGGTATAGTCATTCTTACCTTCGCTGGGACTGTAAACCGAATAAGGAAAACCCGACCATTGTGCGGCATAGCGTGCCCCTTCCAGATAACGGGGCAGGCCGCTGGTTTTTCCACCGCGCGATATGTTTCCCATTCCTCCGCCAAAACGAACGGCATCGGCGCATACCACTCCTTTTTGTCTGCTCTCATTACTTAGTACCACCATACCGTAATCGTTGGTTCCTTTGTCGAATTCAAAAGTGCCCAGATAAACCCAGGTTCCTCCCCCTATTTGTTGGTTGACCAGAAATTCGGTGACACCCCCTTTATGGAAAACCAGATATTTAGCGTCACTCACACTTCCGGGTAAAGTCTGATAAGTCACATAGACGGCATATTTTCCAGTTTCGGGAATATGGGGAATCCATTGTGCAAAGGCTTTTTCCGGTTTTTTCTCGGTGGAGGCAAAGCGGGCTGTACCTTCTTCAAAAGGATTTTGTCCGTCCCGGTAAACCAATCGTTTTTGAGCGAATGCCGGGGTGGGGGCGGTTTTCCATTTACCTTTCCGGCTTTTTATCTCCTGATAGATGCAACCTTGGGGATGGGTATCATTATCCACAATCACCTCATTGCGTTGCCAGTCACGTTCACGAGGGGTATAAACTATGGCTCCCGCATTTTCCAGCATGGGTATAATATAAGGTATGACGAATGATTGGGTGAACAAGTCTTCTGTGGTACAGAACAGGCGGGGACGTTGCCATTCCCAACATCCCTTGTCCTTTTTATAATATTTTCCGTGGCTTTGCCAAAGGGCGATGTGTCTGCCTTCCAGTCCTTTGCCGGCAGTAAAGGGGCGGGAAATATTTTTTACCCATGGATCACCTTTATAATCTGTCCGTTGCCATAAGCGGCTTTTGTCCTGTTTCTTTCTCAGATAGTTGGGAATCAGGTCTTCGATTGATTTGCCATCGGCATAGATGGTTATATCGTAATAATTTACAGGACCGGGTAGGCTTTGTCTAAGTAACCGGTAGATAGCTTCTGTCTTTTCGGGGGTAAACGGTTGGTAGCCGAAGCTGGGGCTGGCATATACATTCAGTCTTTTTTTGTCATGATTTACTTCATAACGGTCTAATTTACACTTACCTATGTTGGCATAAGATGTTTCGTACCGGGTGAAAAAATCTTTTAGACGTTGTTCCACATTACCATCTAACCCTTGTGCCAAAGTGTGTGATATTCCTGCCATTACCAGCAGGAAGGACAAAAATATCTTTTTCATGTTGTTTTCTTCTTTATTTATGGTTGCGAAGTTAGGAATTTTTGTTAGTTTTGTCATTCTAACTAATCTATAATGAACCTAAATGAAACGAATTATCTTTAATTTCTGCTTCGTATGGCTGGCTGTTTCCGCTTTTGCCGGAAGTAAGGTAGTCGAAATGCGAAATTATGGTCTGGTACCGGACACACACGAGAATCTTTCAGCTAAATTGCAGAAGGCGTTACAAGACATCAAGACTCAA
>UMBQ01023367.1_pt1 | contig 9112 bp, 9 predicted proteins | sample 1964041 | NCBI WGS metagenome assembly UMBQ01 (sample SAMEA4835950, study PRJEB28245) | human gut metagenome | biome: gut microbiome; material: fecal sample | place: Denmark | collected 2008 | reverse complement strand
TTCTGGTAATCTTTTTTCACAAATAATAAATTGTAAAGCAAAGGGTATTATAACCCATATTGATATGGGTGTCAAAACACCTTTAATGGTACTAAAGGGGAAGTTTAAAGGTACTTATAATATATTTTTTATATTGACAGATAAAATATATGAAGTATAATGATAAAGGATAAATGAATTAAACCGTTGAAGCGGAGATAACGGCGATGATGCCTATAAAGAGAGCCTGTGTTGCTGAAAGTCAGGTTAGAAACAAGTTGTCAAATGGACCGTGGAGGGCATAGTCAAAAGCAAGTGATATGTTAGCTTGCCCAGTATTCTATGACGAGATGACATGCGTTAGTTGTCGAGGATATGTAGGTATCCTGCTAAGAGCATAAGCTCAAGCTTATGAATTCAAGGTGGCACCGCGGATAAGCTTAAAAAATCATTAAAGAAAGTTATTCGTCCTTGATAGAATGTAAAAGGTAACATTCTGTCAAGGATTTTTTTGTATACATAAGGAAAATATACAGAAAAATGTAGCTTACTGTATATAACCTGTAAGGTGGAATTGCTTTCACTGTGTTATAGGGATATAACAGCTTTACAGGATAAGAAATTGACAGAAGCAAATTTAAAGGAGGAAGCACAATGATAAAAGAAGCTATTGTAAAAATTGTAAACAAGGGAGATTTAACCTATGATGAAGCATATGAGGTAATGAATGAAATAATGAGTGGAGAAACAACTTCTACACAGAATGCAGCATTTTTAGCAGCATTATCAACAAAAAGCACAAAGGCTGAAACTACAGATGAAATAGCAGGCTGTGCAAAAGCTATGAGAGATAATGCAATAAAAGTGGAAACAAATATGGATTTATTTGAAATCGTTGGAACTGGTGGCGACAATTCTGGCAGCTTTAATATTTCTACAACAGCAGCAATCGTGGCAGCAGCCGGTGGAATGAAGGTAGCAAAGCACGGAAATCGTGCAGCTTCCTCAAAATGTGGTACAGCAGATTGTCAGGAGGCTTTAGGCATTAATATTGAGCAAGATCCAGAAAAATGTATAGAATTATTGGAAAAGGTTGGTATGTGCTTCTTCTTTGCACAAAAGTATCATACTTCAATGAAATATGTAGGACCAATTCGTAGGGAATTAGGCTTTAGAACTGTATTTAATATATTAGGACCTCTTACAAACCCAGGAAGCCCAAGTATGCAGCTATTAGGTGTATATGATGAGTATTTAGTGGAGCCATTGGCACAGGTACTTATAAGTCTTGGTGTTAAAAGAGGAATGGTCGTTTATGGTCAGGACAAATTAGATGAAATATCTATGAGTGCACCTACCACAGTATGTGAGTTTAAGGATGGCTGGTTTAAAACCTACACCATTACACCAGAGCAATTTGGCTTTGAAAGATGTACAAAGGCTGATTTGGAGGGTGGCACACCAGAGGAAAATGCAAAGGTAACCAGAGAAATCTTAAACGGTGCAGCAGGACCTAAGAGAAATGCTGTACTTATGAATGCAGGTGCAGCACTTTACATAGGTGGCAAGGCAGATAGCATAAAGGAAGGAATTGACCTTGCAGCAAGCATAATTGATTCAAAGAAGGCACTTGAAACCTTAGAAAAGCTTATAGAGGTAAGCAATAAATAATTAAATAGAATTACATAATTAATGGTATTGTGCTAGAAATTAATGGACAGAAGAAAAAGCTTGAATTTAAAAATCCAATAAAATATAAAAAGGGAGAAGAAAATACTATTTTTAACGAGAATTTTCAGGTAAGAGCATTTGCAAATGGTTTTTCATCATCAATGATTAATTCTGATGAAAAACCAGTATATAAATTTTATGCAAATAAGAAATTAACAATAGAAAAGATAGAAACTATTGCTGGATTGAATGTTGATGTTAGTGTATTTTTAAATAATGATAAGACAAAATATGAATTACCAATAGAGGTAGATGAGGAAACAGAGGTAACCATAGAGGTTAAGTATACATCTAATACAATGAATAGTTATAGTTATGTTTTGTCAAATTTGAATATTGAATATAATGTTGCCGGCGAAAAGAATATATGTAGTGGGGTAATATCCTTCAGTCCTACAGAATTAGCGAGTAATGATTTGAAGGAAATAGACAATTTTGTAGATTATATAATTTCAAAGTAGACCCTAGTAGGAAAATTGTAAAAATATAATGCTTTAATCATTTTATTTAAAAATATAAGATTTAAATAAATAAACTTTAGTCCCAAGTCAAAATCCTAAATTAATATATTAATTTAAGTATTTGGCTTGGGATTTTATGTTTCTTATCCAATATTATAAATCATTTTTGTAAAAAACTGAAAGTATTTGACTTAATAAAAATTATAGTATAAAATAAGTACGATTTCGTACTTAAACCACAGGAGAAAAAATATGAAAGCTTCAAAAAAGAAAAGTGATGTAGACAATCAACAAATTGACAATAGTATTTTTAAGAAAATTCATCAGATTAATTTTTTAATGGCAGAAATAGATGGAATATATCATCAGGCAGCTTTAAAGCTACAGGTATCAGATAGTGTTATGTGTGTGCTGTATGCCATTTATGACAATGGAGATAACTGTCTGTTGAGTCAGGTTTATAAGCAATCAGGAACAAGCAAGCAAACTGTAAACTCAGCACTTAGAAAGCTTGAAAATATGGGGATAATATATCTGGAGATTTACAAGGGAAAGTCCAAGAAAATATGCTTGACAAAGGAAGGCATTGATTATGTAGAAAAGACTGCTGCAAGATTGTATATGGCAGAAAATCAAGCCTTTGCCAGTTGGAAACAGGAGGAGATAGATATGTATATTAGTTTAATGGAAAAATACAAAGCAACATTACAAAAACAGGTTGAAGAATTGTAGCTAAAGTCTACAATGACAAGAAAACGGAGGAAAAATGAATATAAAATTATCAGATCATTTCACCTATAGAAAGCTTTTAAGGTTTACCTTACCGTCCATTGCAATGATGATATTTACATCAATATATGGTGTAGTAGACGGATTTTTCGTATCAAATTTTGCAGGTAAAACACCTTTTGCAGCAGTAAATCTTATAATGCCATTTTTAATGATTGTAGCAACAGTAGGTTTTATATTTGGTACAGGTGGTACAGCTATAGTAGCAAAAACCTTTGGAATGGGTGATAAAAAGAAGGCAAATGATTACTTTTCATTATTTGTTTATACAGCCTTTATTATCGGCGTGATTTTGGCTGTTTTAGGCTTTATATTTATAAGACCTATTGCAGCTAAGCTGGGGGCTAGTGGGGAATTATTGGAAAATTGCGTGTTATATGCGAGAGTTATATTAATAGCGTTGCCTTTTTATGTTTTACAGCTATTATTTCAAAGCTTTTTTATAACAGCAGAAAAACCACAGCTTGGACTTTGTGTAACTATTGCCTCTGGTGTTACTAATATGGTATTAGATGCAGTGCTGGTAATTTTATTACCAAAGGAATATAAGCTTTTAGGCGCTGCTGCTGCAACAGGAATGAGCCAGATTGTAGGTGGTGCCATACCAATATTTTATTTTGCCAGAAAAAATAGCAGTTTATTGAAATTAGGAAAAACCAGATTTAATGGAAAGGCTATTTTAAAGGCTTGTACAAATGGTTCCTCAGAGTTTATGAATAATGTAGCAATGAGTGTTGTAGGTATGCTGTTTAATAAGCAGCTATTAAAGTATGTTGGTGAAAATGGAGTTGCTGCATATGGAGTAATGATGTATGTAAGTATGATTTTTGCTGCTGCATTTATTGGCTATTCCATAGGAACCTCTCCTGTAATCGGATATAATGACGGAGCAGGCGAGCATAAGGAGCTACAGGGAATACTGAAAAAGAGTATTAGGATAATAGGTGTATTTGGAATTTGCATGACTATATCAGCACAGCTTTTAGCAATACCATTAGCCCATATTTTTGTGGGTTATGATACAGAACTTATGAATTTAACAGTATCGGGATTCAGAGTTTTTGCACTAAGCTTCTTATTTATGGGCTTTGCAATTTATGGCTCGGGCTTTTTTACTGCATTGAATGATGGAGTAACATCAGCTATTATTTCCTTCCTTAGAACCCTAGTATTTGAGGTGCTTGCAGTATTATTGCTGCCTAAAATATTTGGCATTAATGGAATATGGGCGTCTGTTGTAGTAGCCGAGTTTATGGCAGTAATACTGGTAGTAATATTTATGATTATAAAGAGAAAAAAATACAATTATTAAGAACTACTTGACAACACAGAGTAGCAGTTATATTATAATGCCATATCTACTTGATATTACATAGTAGGTGTGGCATTAATTGTTTCATTAAGAAAGGAGCAATATTAGTGGAAGATTCACAGCTTCTTAGAGGCGTGCTGGAGGGGTGTGTGCTGGCAATTATAAAAAGAGGCGAAACCTATGGATATGAAATTATTGCAAAATTAGAGGCTTCTGGCTTTAACAATATACAGGAGGGAACCTTATATCCAGTTTTAACAAGGCTAGAAAAAAAAGGTCTTATTACCTGTCGAAAAGCAAAATCTCCTTTTGGACCTATTAGAAAGTATTATTCTATTTCAAAAGAAGGAAATGTTTACTACGAAAGCTTTGTTGAAAATTTTGAAAAGCTGGTTAAGGCTGCAAATATTGCAATAAAAGGAGGAAACCAAGATGAAGAACAGTTATAGTTATTATACGGATAAATTAGAAGGAAAATACAAGTCAACCTTTTGTGATATAGAAACCTACGGATGGACTGTGGATATGGACAGCATTTTGTATGAGGAAAAAATGAGTGAGCTATTAGATATTTTTATAAATGCACAAGAGGAAAATAAGGAAATTGATTTAATTGTAGGCAGTGATATAAACAGCTTTTGTGAGAACTTTTTTTCAGAAGTACCAAAAAACTCAAAAATCAAAGAGTTTTTTGATACTGTGAAGCGGATGGCATGGATTCTGGTTATATTTGATGGAATAGACATTTTGTTAGAATTAAGTGAAGAAAAAACAGCTACATCAGACATTGGCGGTTTCATATTTATTTTTATATGTACATATGCGATTTCCAGATTAATTGCCATTGCTACAAGAAAGTTTTTCTATAATAAATTAAAGATTAAGTATAAAACCAGAAGAACTTTAATTATTGCTACCCAGATAGTGTGTGCAGTAATTATTTTTATGGTCGCTTTTATTAATTTAAGAGATGTGGTGGTAATACCTAGTTATATAGAAGTAGGCATAGCAGCAGTATATTTGGCAATATATTACATTTTTAATTATAAACGCTTGAAAAAGGACAAGTTGGAAAGAGGGAAGGCAGAGCTTATTGAAAATATAGATATTAGTGGAGAAATGATCAATAAGTTTGACAAATTAAATAAAAAACGAGCAAAAAAGGGTAAGAGTCCTTTGACAATGGATGAATTTGTAGCTAAGGAAGAAAAATTTACAAACAGAATACCATTAATTAATAAAATGTATCTGGTATTGCCTATTCCTTTTACAATAATAGGCTTTGTAGTAACACTTATCAGTGATGGCTTTGAATCAGATTTAGATATGGCTATATTTGTTGTAATTATGCTGGGAATAGAGTATTTGATTATGATAGCATTTTATAAGATGGAATCAAAAATATATGTAATGAGAAAAAAATGGCAGGATAGTTATTACAAATCAAATAATAATGTAGAAGATTGAAACATATTTACAAAATAAGGTATTTATAATATAATAATATATAGGTTATTTGCGTAAGAATGAGTATAGAAATTAGAAGTTAAAAATTAAAAAAAATGAAAAAATTACTAAGGATATTTCTATTTTAGCCGATATACATATTAGTTGATATAATAGAAATGGTTAGGAGAAAATTGAAATGGAAAATCAAGACAAAGTACAAAATGATGGATCCAAAAAGGTAGATTCAAAGACTATCTGTATATTGGTACTTATTGGAGTGATTTTAGTCGGAGTTATAGTGGGCATTTGTATTTTCTGCTTTGGAAATAAAAAAGAGAAACAGCAGGAAACTACTACATTAAATAGCAAATATGATTCAAATATAATTTTAGATAAAGATGATGTAAATAAAAGCTCTGAAACAGTTGAAAATGGGCAGATGAGTTTGGAAATGAAAAATGTTGCTGTTAGCAAGGACGGAATTAATTTTAATTGTTATCTTTGCAATGCACAGGAAAATAAATTTGATATTTTCATTACCATACAGGACTATGACACAGGTGTTGAGCTATTTCGTTCAGGTGTTATGCCTGTAGGCTCAAGGATAGAGAAAATGAAGCTCAATAAAGAGTTAGAAGAAGGGGAGTACAGTACAGTTATTACATTTCATCAGTTAGAAAGTGATGGAGAAACGGAACACGCAAAGGTAAGTGTTGCTTATACTTTGAATGTTACTAAATAGTTAGTATTATAAATTTGTGCTACATTAAATGTTTAATATACACGATGATTGGTCTATAGACTTATAGAGGCAATCAAATATAAATCATGGAGGATTTTTATATGAGAGCAAAGAAATTATTAGCAACTTTAATGGCAACAACAATGATTTTTGGAACAACAATGTCAGTATATGCAACTGAGATATCTACACCAGATGCTAGTGGCGCATTTACATCTACAGTTGAAGGTGATAGTACAATCGCAACACCTACAATTAAGATTACAGTTCCAACAGATGTTTCACTTACAATCGACCCTTATAAGATTAACGCAAAAGGACAGATTGTATCAGAGGATAAGTTCATCAAGAACGAAAGCAATGTTCCTGTTTCAGTAGGTATGGGACTCTATGCTGCAAAGAAAACAGACGAATGTGATATTACATTAGCTACAGCAGCATTAAAGGGAACAGAAACCACAAAGAGCGTATTCGCTTATGCAGATGTAGTTTCATCAGATGATGGACAGAGTGCTACACATAGCGGAACATTTGATTCAAAGAGTGTTTCACAGTTCGCATTAGCTTATGGTACTGCTGAAAAGCATACAACAAAGGCAAATATGATTACATTAGCAAAGGGTAGTGAAAATGCTACATATGCTGCATACAATTTCCAGGGTGCCGTTACAACAAAGAATGCAAAAGCTTGGACAGACAAGGATGTTTTAACTGTAACTGTTGTATTTACATTTACACCAGTTCTCGCAGATTAGTATATTAACAATAACAAACAAATTTAATATTAAACATTAGTGTATATATTAAAAGAGGCTGTGTTGAAATTTTTCAACATAGCTTCTTTTATTGAAAAAATATATTATGATGTGATATACTTGTGTGTGGTAAGATTTCATTTATCAAAAGCGAAAGAGAGGCTTTTATATGAACATTAAAATTTCAGATACAATTAAGTACATAGGAGTAGATGATACTACCTTAGATTTATTTGAAAGTCAGTATGTTATTCCAGAGGGAGTATCCTACAATTCATATTTAATTATGGACGAAAAAATAGCACTTATGGATACTGTTGATGCAAGAGGTGCAGAGGAATGGGAGAAAAATCTATTAAATGAGTTAAATGGAAAAAAAGTAGATTATGTAATTGTTTCACATATGGAGCCTGACCATGCAGGCAGTTTAAAAAGAGTAGTTGAGCTATTCCCAGAGGTAACAGTGGTAGGCAATGCAAAAACCTTTGTTATGATAAAGCAGTTTTATGAGGATATGGAAATTGAAAATACACTGGTGGTTAAAGAAGGAGATACACTTTCTCTAGGAAGTCATACACTTAATTTTGTAATGGCACCAATGGTTCATTGGCCAGAGGTAATGGTTACATATGAAAGCAGTGAAAAGGTATTGTTTTCAGCTGATGGCTTTGGAAAGTTTGGAGCGTTGTCACTTACACAAAATGAGGAGGATTGGGCGTGTGAGGCTAGAAGATACTATTTTAATATAGTTGGAAAATATGGTGCTCCAGTCCAGACCTTACTTAAAAAAGCAGCAGCACTTGATATTGCTATGATTTGCCCATTACACGGTCCTGTTTTAAAAGACAATTTAGAATATTACATAAATCTCTATGATATTTGGAGCAGCTATAAGCCGGAAAACAAGGGAATATTCGTAGCATATGCTTCTATTCACGGAAATACTGCTTTTGCAGCTAATGAGTTTGCAAAAATACTTAAGGCTAAGGGCGAAAAGGTGGTTGTTACAGATTTGTCAAGATGTGATATAGCTGAAGCTGTAGAGGATGCCTTTAGATATGACAGAATGGTATTAGCAGCAGCAAGCTACGATGCCGGGGTATTTCCTGTAATGCAGGATTTTTTACATCATCTTCAGGCAAAGGCCTATCAGAATAGAACAGTCGGTATCATAGAAAATGGTACATGGGCGCCAACAGCAGCAAAGACAATGAAGGGTATATTAGATACAATGAAGAATATTAATGTTGTCCAGCCGGTTGTAACAATAAAATCTACACTTAAAGAAAGTGATGTAGCAGGTCTTAATGAATTGGCAGAGGCTTTATGCAAGTAAGGATTTAAGTGCAAGTAACAGGAGATGCGAGAAGTGAAAAATGGTCTTTTCCTAACATTAAAAGGATATAATAAGAAAAATATTTTAAAAGATGTTTTTGCAGGCATTATTATAATGGCAGTGTCTATACCTATATCTATGGGATATGCACAGATTGCTGGATTACCTGCTATTTACGGACTTTATGGCTCGGTATTTCCTATACTTGCATTTGCTGCGTTTTCAAGCTCTTACCAATTTGTATTTGGAGTAGATGCAGCACCAGCAGCACTTGTCGGCTCTGCACTTTTAGGTCTGAATATACAAAGCGGCTCTAAGGAAGCATTGGCGGCCGTGCCATTGATTACACTATTTGTGGCACTTTGGCTGTTTGCTTTTTATTTAATGAAGGCAGGAAAGCTTGTAAGCTACATATCTGCACCTGTAATGGGAGGCTTTATAACAGGCATTTGTACTACCATTATATTAATGCAGCTTCCGAAGCTTATGGGAGGAACTGCTGGAGTAGGAGAGTTTTTTGAACTGGCAGAGCATATAATTGATACAGCAAAAAATATT
>UMBQ01036553.1_pt1 | contig 9432 bp, 9 predicted proteins | sample 1964041 | NCBI WGS metagenome assembly UMBQ01 (sample SAMEA4835950, study PRJEB28245) | human gut metagenome | biome: gut microbiome; material: fecal sample | place: Denmark | collected 2008 | reverse complement strand
GCTGCTATCTTCGTCAATCATTTTCTTCAACGCGTGCTTCACGACTTCCGACGGGCTTTTGCCCCTTGCGACGATCTTCTTTCCGAAAAGACCGATGACGTCGCCTTCGTGCACCGAGAATCCGTCCATACGGGTGTTGCGAACCGCGGTCGTAACCTGACCGCACTTGACGTTTTCGATGGACGCGGTCATTGCCTCGACGTTTTCTTCCGCGCTTGCCTCGGGCATAAACGCAACCGCCGCGGCGATACCTTCCGCAACGTTGCTTGTCGGAATGACGAAAACGGGCTTTTCCGCAAGGTCGCGCGCCTGTTCTGCGGACAAAATGATGTTTTTATTGTTCGGCAGAATGAACACCGTTTTTGCGTTGACTTCGTTTATCGTGGACAATATGTCGTAAACGCTCGGATTCATCGTCTGGCCGCCTTCCACGATTTTGTCGATGCCGAGGTCGTTGAAGATGGCTTCCATGCCCTTGCCGGAGCAAACGGAAATGATGCCGTATTCTTTCATTTCGGCTTTTTCGGACTCGCGCTTTTCGTTCAGAACGCGGTTTTGTTCCACCATATTTTCAACCTTGACGCTGTCAAGTTCGCCAAGTTTCAGCGCGTTTTTCATCGCAAGGTCGGGACGGTTCGTGTGAACGTGCACTTTGACAAGGTCCAGATCGCCGATTACAAGCACGCAGTCGCCGATTGTCGTAAGGAAGTCGCGCAGTTTGTCGATGTCGGCAAGCGTAACTTTCGGACGAAGATTGATTATGAAAAATTCCGTACAATAGCTGAAATTGATATGCTCGTGATCGTCGGCGCTGAAAGCGTCCATGGGATTAAGCGCGATGTTTTTGTCTTCGGTCGGCGCGTCGGGAATTTCGATGCCCGCAAGAGAGTTGTACATACCCTTCATCACGAACATAAGTCCCTTTCCGCCCGCGTCGACGACGCCCGCCTTCTTCAAAACCGGCAGCATATCGGGGGTTTGTGCAAGAATTTCGTCGCCGTATGCGATGACTTTTTCCAAAAACGGCAGGAATTCCACCGCTTTTTTGCGCCTTGCAAGGTGTTGCGCCTTTTCCGCCATCGCCCTGACAACCGTCAGTATCGTGCCTTCTTTGGGCTTTTGCACCATGCTGTACGCAATTTCCGTGCCTTTTTTCAACGCCTGCGCGAATTCGTAAGCAGTAAAAGGTACGTTTTTATTCTCCGTCGCAACAACCGCGAATCCTTTGAAAATTTGCGAACTGATAACGCCCGAATTGCCGCGTGCGCCTTTGAGCGCGCCCTTTGAAAACGCCGTCGCGCATTCCGCAATGCTTGCATTCGAGTTCAATTTCCCGAGTTCCTGCACCGCCATACTAAAAGTAAGGGACATATTCGTGCCGGTATCCCCGTCGGGAACAGGGAAAACGTTCAGACTGTCGACGAGAGGTCTGTTAATTTCAAGAAGTTTGGCGCCGGAAATAAGCATTTTCCTGAAATCGCCGCTTGTAAGTTCCACCATAAATATCCTTAATTATACTCTGACACCGACGACGTTGACCGTTACGTTCTTGACGCGCATACCCGTGTATTTTTCAACACTGTACGTGACCGCTTTCGTCAGAGATTCCCTGACGGCTTCCACGTTTACTCCGAGTTTTAATATGACGAAAATATCGATGTGCACGACGTTGTCGGTCGTAACGACCCTGACGCCTTTGCCGTATGTCTTTTTATTGAAAATTTTCGCAAGGTTGTCGGAGAAACGTCTGGACACGAGTTCCACCACGCCGTAGCACTCGGAAGCGGCCTTGCTGACGATAATCGCAACGGCTTCGTCCGAAACGCTGATGTGTCCGAATTTATTGTAAGTGCTGAGTGCCATATTTCTCCTTATAAAAATACCCTACTTTTGCTATATTTTACTATAATTATAAAAATTTAGCAACAATTATGCTTGCCAAAAGTGAAATTTAGTGATAAAATACCTATGTTTTATGCCAGTTAGGAGGTATTGAAGTATGTCGAGAGTATGCAGCGTTTGTGGAAAAGGACAAATGAGCGGTAATATGGTAAGCCACAGCCATCGCAAAACCAGAAGGTCTTGGGGCGCGAACGTCCACAAAGTTAAAGTTGTCAATAAAGACGGTACGACCACTTCCGAATACGTGTGCACCAGATGCTTGCGTAGCGGAAAAGTCGAACGTGCGTAATTTGCAATAAAAATAAGCCGCGATAAGCGGTTTTTTTTTGCCCTTATAACGAAGTAATAAAATATCGTTAAATAAACACACGAAAAACACGCCGGATTCCCGGCGTGTTTTTATTTTTGAAATATTGTTGTAAATTTTCAACGACTTATTCTTTCTCTTTTGTTTCAACCTTTTCGCCATTTTGTTTATTTCTTTTGAAAAGTCGCAAAAACTTTTTGATAAACTTCGGCGGATTAAAACATACGATTTTCATAACTTCACCTCTCGTCCGCAGTATATGCAAACGAATTCAGATATGTGAATGTGTCAAGGTGACAGTTATTTTGGCATATCTTAGAAAATTACGTCGTTTTTGTAAATGGGATACTTTTCGGCAAGAGCGCGGACGCGTGCGTTTACGTCGTCGTATGCCGCCTCGCCTTTTTCAAGTATATCCGCGATGCAGTTGCCGACTTCCACCATTTCGTCTTCCTTCATTCCCCTGGTCGTAAGGCAAGCCGTGCCGACGCGGATACCGCTTGTTACCGCAGGCTTTGCAGGATCGAAAGGAATCGAGTTTTTGTTGACGGTGATATGTACGTTATCGAGCCTTTCGGTAAGTTCCTTGCCCGACACGCCCGTGCCCAAAAGGTTCACGAGAATAAGATGGTTGTCCGTGCCGCCCGATACCATATTTATACCGCGCGCGCGGAAAGTTTCCGCAAGACGACGGCAATTCAGTATTATTTGATGCTGATACGCCTTGAACTCCGGCGAAAGCGCTTCCTTGAACGCCACTGCTTTTGCCGCGATAATATGCATTAACGGGCCGCCTTGCGTGCCGGGGAAAATTGCTTTGTCGATTGTTTTTGCGTATTCTTCCTTGCAAAGGATAATGCCGCCGCGAGGACCTCTCAGCGTTTTATGCGTCGTGGACGTCACAAAATCGGCGAAAGGCACGGGGCTTGGGTGTTCGCCTGCCGCGACAAGTCCCGCAATGTGCGCCATATCCACCATAAGGTATGCGCCGACTTTGTCCGCAATTTCTCTGAACCGCTTGAAGTCGATGATACGGGGATACGACGACGCGCCCGCAACGATAAGTTTCGGTTTGTTTTCAACGGCAAGTCTTTCAACCTCGTCGTAATCGATAAGTCCTTCTTCACGGGTAACGCCGTATCCTACGATGTTGAACCATTTGCCCGAGAAGTTGACTTTACTTCCGTGCGACAGATGTCCGCCGCCGTCAAGGCTCATGCTTAAAACGGTGTCGCCGGGCTGCAAAACCGCCTCGAACACTGCAAAGTTTGCGTTTGCACCCGAATGGGGCTGGACGTTTGCGTGTTCCGCACCGAAAAGTTGTTTTAACCTGTCGCGCGCGATATTTTCGGCTATATCCACGAATTGGCAACCGCCGTAATAACGGTTTCCGGGGTATCCCTCGGCGTACTTATTCGTGAAAAACGTGCCCATTGCCGCCATAACCGCGGGGCTTACGATATTTTCGCTTGCGATAAGTTCCAGATTATACTGCTGACGGTCGAATTCTTTCACGAAACTGTCGTACAGTTCGGGATCGAATTCCTTAATTGTTTTCAAATCTACCATGATTTCTCCTTTCGTGCAAAATGCAGGTTATTTATTGTTTTCGACAAACATATTTAATTGTTGAAGGTTTTTATAGCCGACGTCTTTTGCGACTTCCGAGCCGTCCTTAAAGAGGATAAGCGTCGGGATCGACATAATGCCGAAGCGTCTTGCAAGGGCTTCTTCCTCGTCGACGTCGACCTTCAATACGGTGATATCTTTGTTTTCCCCGACGTACTGTTCGATAACGGGAGCAAGCATTTTGCAAGGACCGCACCAGTTCGCCCAAAAGTCAACAAGGCACAGTCCGTCTTTTTTTACATGTTCGTCAAAGTCCGCAATGGTTGCGTGAATAATTCTTTCTGACATAAAACTCTCCTTTTAAACGTTGTTAATATTATTATCTATTTCGTCCATTTCAAGACTGTCGTCTTCGATTTCTTCGTCGGATTCATCGTCTTCGCCGGCTCTTGTGATGATTTTCGTCATTTCGGGCACAAAGCCTTTTTTCTTTCTCACGACGAATTTATCAAGGATTACCGCAAGCCCGAGCCCCAGAAACAGCGCGACGACGCTTGCGATGATCTGCGCGGTTTCACCCATCGGAATAAACGCGAAAACCGCGATTGCGACAAGGATAAGCGGTATGACGTAAACGATGACTGCGGCGGTAAGCACGTACTTGCTGCCCATCGTAACTTCAACTTTATCCCCGACGCCGACGCCCAAAGTGTTTTTCAAAATCACTTCAACCGTCTTTCCGCCCTTTGAAACGGCGCACATACGGCACTGATCGCACGCCGACTTTCTGTCAAAGCTTACGACCACGTTGCCGCCCCGTTTGATTTTCGTTACCGTGCCCGATTCAATCATTTTTCTTCGGGTACGGCAAGACCGAGTTCTTTCAGCTGGACGTCTTCCACAAAGTCGGGTGCGCCCGTCATAAGGCACGACGCGTTCTGGACTTTCGGGAATGCGATGACGTCTTTTATGTTGTCGTCCCCGGTAAGGAGCATCGTCAGCCTGTCAAGACCGAACGCAAGACCGCCGTGGGGAGGCGCGCCGTATTTGAACGCGTCCACGAAAAATCCGAAACGGTTTTTGATGGTTTCTTCGCTCATGCCGAGAATTTCAAACATTTTATGCTGCATTTCGGGCGTATGAATACGGATACTGCCGCCGCCTGCTTCCTGTCCGTTTATGACAAGGTCGTATGCGTTTGCGCGGATACTTGCAAGCACGTCGCGGTCGCGGCTGTCGATTTTGTCCATATCCTGCACGTTTACGCTGGTGAACGGGTGGTGCATCGCGTAAAAACGATTGTCTTCGTCGCTCCATTCAAGCAGCGGGAATTCGGTAATCCACAAAATGTCGTATTCGTTTTTGTCGTAAAGCCCGAGTTTGTCCGCGATATGCGTGCGGAGCGCGCCCAGACTGTCGTAAACGACCTTGTTTTTATTGTCCGCAACGACAAGAATAAGGTCGCCTTTTTCGGCATGCAAAATATCTTCGATATTTTTGATTTCTTCTTCCGTCAGGAATTTATAGAAAGTCGAGGTTGTGCTGCCGTCGTTTTTCTTTGACGCCCAGGCAAGCCCTTTCGCGCCGTAGTCTTTGACGAAATCGGCAAACGCGTCGATTTCTTTCCTTGTGAATTTGTCCGCGCCGCCCTTTACGCAAAGCGCGCGTACGCTGCCTTTTTCAAGGGCTTGTCTGAACACGGTGAATTCCGAATTTTTCACGGCGGGCGAAATATCGTTGAGTTCCAGCCCGTATCTCGTGTCGGGTTTATCGCTGCCGAATCGGTTCATCGCTTCCGTCCAGGTCATGCGTCTGAATGACTTTGTAAAGGTGATATTCTTGCATTTTGCAAAGATATCCTTGATCATACCTTCCGCAATTTCCATGACGTCCTCGTCGTTTTCGACAAAACTCATTTCGACGTCAATCTGCGTGAATTCGGGCTGACGGTTTGCGCGAAGGTCCTCGTCGCGGAAGCACCTTGCAATCTGATAATAGCGGTCAAATCCCGCAATCATCAGAAGTTGTTTGTAAAGTTGCGGGCTTTGCGGCAAGGCGTAAAACGCGCCGTGTTTAATGCGGCTGGGGACAAGATAATCCCTTGCGCCTTCGGGCGTGGATTTTCCGAGGAACGGTGTTTCGATTTCCAGAAAACCGTTTCTTGCAAGGTAGTCGCGCGCCGCCCTTGTGATTTTGTCGCGCATGATAAGGTTGTTTTGAAGATACGACTTTCTGAGTTCCAGATATCTGTATTTCAAAGCAAGATTTTCGCCGACGGACGCTTTTTCGGAAATGACGAAAGGCGGAATTTCGGCTTCCGACAGAATTCTTAAATCCTTCACGTCGATTTCGACGTCGCCGGTGGGCATGTTTTCGTTGATATTTTTCCCTGTACGAAGTCTTACCGTGCCTTTTGCCGACACGACGTATTCTGCGCGTACGGAGCGCGCTTTATCGGTGAGCGCGGCGTCAACGCCTGCGTCGAAAGCAAGTTGCACGATTCCCGTTCTGTCGCGAAGGTCGATGAAAACGAGATTGCCGAGATCGCGCGTTTTTGCGACGAATCCCATGACGACGACTTCGCGATTTTCGTCGTTTTTTCTCAAATTTCCGCACATATCGGTGCGTTTTAATCCGTTAAGTAATTCTGCCATAATTTATGCCTCGATAAAAAATTTCGTAATTTCGTCGATATTGACGGGCATGCTTTCGCCCGATTCCATATTTTTGACGTTGACAACGCCTTTTTCAAGCTCGTCCGTGCCAAGAATCGCCGTGAATTTCGCGCCGATTTTCCCGGCGTATTTCATTTGCGCTTTCACGCTTCTTCCCGTGAATTCGGTATCGGCGGATATGCCCGCACTTCTCAGTTTATTCACGATTTTCAGCGCGTCGAATTTAAGTTCTTCCCCGACGTAGCCGATAAAAGCCGTTACGTTGTCGCACTTTTTCGGCATTTTGCCGGCGTTTTCAAGGACGAGAATCAGCCTTTCGATGCCCATACCGAATCCAACCGACGGACAAGGTTTGCCGCCGACTTCTTCCACAAGATTGTCGTATCGTCCGCCGCCGCATACCGTGCCCTGCGCGCCGATATCGTTTGACACGAACTCAAAAACCGTGCGGGTGTAATAGTCGAGCCCGCGGACAATGCGCGGATTCACGACGTAAGGAATTTCCAGCGTTTCAAGACCTTTTTTCAGGTCGTCCATATGCTTTTTGCAGTCGTCGCAAAGATAATCGAGGATAACGGGTGCGTCCGCATTGATTTTCTTGCATTTTTCTTCCTTGCAGTCGAGAATACGCAGGGGGTTTTTATCAAGCCTTTCCCTGCACGTTTCGCACATTTCGTCGATATGATCTTTGTAATATTCTTTCAGCGCTTTGTTGTATTCCTTTCTGCACGTCGGACAGCCTATGCTGTTGATATTGAGCGTAAGGTTGTCAAGCCCGAGCCGGTCAAACAGCGATTTTGCAATCGAAATCGCCTCGACGTCCATTTCCGCGCCGTAACTGCCGTAAAGTTCCACGCCGAACTGGTGATGTTCGCGAAGTCTGCCGGCTTGCGGACGTTCGTATCTGAAAACGGGCGTGACGTAATAAGTCTTCACGGGAAGCGGCCCCGCGTACAGACTGTTTTCGACAAAACATCTCGCAACGCCCGCCGTGCCTTCGGGTTTCAGCGTGATCGAGCGGTTGCCTTTGTCAAAAAAGGTGTACATTTCCTTATTGACGATGTCCGTCGTATCGCCCACGCCGCGCAGGAACAATTCGGTATGTTCAAAAGTCGGCGTGCGGATTTCTTTGACGTCGAAAAGGCGTGTCGTCTCACGGACGGCGTCTTCGATATAATGCCATTTGTAACTGTCCTCGGGGAGGACGTCTTTCGTACCCTTCGGGATATTGAAACTCATATTGCCTCTTAAATGATATAACGTCTTAAATTCATCGTTTTGAGCGTTCCCGCAAGATGTTCGTCGACGTATTCCTGATTTATCGTTATCGTGACGGGCTCGGTATTTCCGCCCGCGTTGAAACTCACTTCTTCGAGCAGCGCCTCCATTACGGCGTGCAATCTTCTTGCGCCGAGGTTTTCGCTGTTTTCGTTTTCCATGGTCGCGATTTTCGCAATCTCCTTGATGGCGTCGTCGGTGAATTTAAGCTCCACCCCGTCGACGTTCAGAAGTTCCTTGTATTGTTTCAGAATCGCGTTGTCGGTTTGCGTAAGGATAAGTTCGAAATCCTTTTCGGTAAGGTTGTCAAGTTCCACCTTAATCGGGAAACGCCCTTGCAGTTCGGGGATTAAATCCTGCACCTTGCTGATATGGAACGCGCCCGCCGCGATGAACAAAATAAAGTCGGTGCGAATGACGCCGTATTTCGTCTGTACCGCGCACCCTTCGACGATGGGCAGAATGTCGCGCTGTACGCCTTCCCTCGACACGTCGGGCCCCTGCGAATTGCCGCGCGCCGCAACCTTATCGATTTCATCGATAAAAATCACGCCGTCTTGTTCCGCGCGCCTCAACGCCTCGGTTGCGATGCTGTCGTTATCGACAAGTTTCGCGCTCTCTTCCGCGGTGAAAATATCCCTTGCCTGCTTCACCGTAACGGTGCGGGTTTTCTTTTTCTTGGGCATAAAGTTGCCGAAAATCGAGCCGATATTTATTTCCTGTCCCTGACCGACGTCGATTTGCATGTTTTTGGGTTCGTCCACTGCCTCGACAGAGATTTGCAGTTTGTCGAGATTGCCTTTTCTGAGTTCCTGCAAAACTTCTTCTTTCAGCGTGATATCGGGCTCGTCGCGTCCCGCCTGTTTTCTAAGCGGCAGAATAAGGTTGACGAGTTTGGTTTCGACGGTGTCCTGAACTTTGGGTTGAACTTCTTTGTACTTTTCTTCCCTGACAAGTCTTACCGCGGCTTCCACAAGGTCGCGCACGATACTTTCGACGTCGCGCCCGACGTAGCCTACTTCCGTAAACTTCGTCGCTTCAACCTTGACGAAAGGCGCTTTCACGAGTTTTGCAAGACGTCTTGCGATTTCCGTCTTGCCCACGCCCGTGGGACCTTTCATAATAATGTTTTTCGGTGTGATTTCTTCCCTTAATTCCTCGGGAAGCATACTTCTTCTGTAACGATTGCGAAGAGCGATTGCAACCGCTTTTTTCGCCTCGTTCTGACCGATGATGAAACGGTCGAGTTCATTCACGATTTGCTTCGGGGTAAATTCCATAATCACGCCTCCAAAACTTCGACCGTAAGACGGTCGTTGGTGTAAACGCAAAGATCGCTTGCGATTTTCATTGCGCGGCGTACGATTTCTTCCGCGCCGAGCGTGGTGTTTTCGTACAAAGCGCGCGCCGCGGCGTAAGCGTAGTTGCCGCCGCTACCTATTGCGCAGACGCCGTATTCGGGCTCGATTACTTCGCCGGTGCCGCTGACGATAAGCATCACGTCTTTGTCCGCGATAATCATCATCGCTTCCAGCTTCCTTGCCTTGTCGTTGCGCCAGAGTTCCGCAAGTTCGACGGCGGAACGCATGAGATTTCCGCTGTATTTTTGCAGCATTTCTTCAAATTTTTCGCTGAGCGCGAAGGCGTCGCTGACAGTCCCCGCAAAGCCCAGAACGACTTTATCGTTGTATATTCTTTTCA
>UMBQ01018597.1_pt1 | contig 9550 bp, 8 predicted proteins | sample 1964041 | NCBI WGS metagenome assembly UMBQ01 (sample SAMEA4835950, study PRJEB28245) | human gut metagenome | biome: gut microbiome; material: fecal sample | place: Denmark | collected 2008 | reverse complement strand
ATACATCGATGATTATTGGCACTCTTGCCGCACAGACGCTTTCAAAGCTTGAAAATTCATCGCCGGACAGAATACCCGAGGGCATATCCGCTTTATCAAAACAGATAAACAGCCCCTCACTTGTAAAATCCCTTTCGGATATTGAACCGAATTATAAGGTTAAGCTTGATGCTGTGCAGTGTATGCTTGACGGTACAGCTGTAGGTGATAAGCTCTCCGAAATATTGTCATCAATAAGAACAAAAGATAATAATGGTAATTCGGCTGTTGAAATAGTGAAATACACATCTAACCTTGATAAATTTTATAAGCAGTGCGCAACTAAACCGTTTATGATAAGAAACATAGTAAGATGCCTTTATATGTGTGAGCTTATGCCGTTTTCAGATAATAATTATAATATTTTTGATAACTACGCATATTTTTGTGCATCTGTAGCACTTATAGATTTTTTCGGCGCTGCCGCAGCAGCCGGCAGTGACAATCCCAATGAAATATTCGAGAGGTTTAAAACCGCTGTCTGTCTTGCTTCTCATCTGCTTTGTCATAATCCTGACAGAGTGAAAATGATAATAGATTACTTAAAGGAGATAAACTGTTATTCGGCAGGTCACCTTGCGCTTATCGTAAAATAAGTCAGTTATATAACCGCTCTGTGACGCAGGGCGGTTTTTGCTATTACGCAAAGCCGACAGTTAATATTGTAAATTTTACACAAACGCACTACAAAATTTCTCAGAAAAATTATAAAAAGTTTTCAAAAAGGCTAAAGTTCAGAAAAACAAGTGCCGATATAATAAATGTAAGGGTCACAGAACCCTGTGCGGAGGCGGAGATAACTTCCGCAGTGTTTTGCAAAACAAACACCAATCGACCGAAGCTTAGCGCAAAGCAAGGTCACACTAACAAAAACAAGTCCCTATAAGGGCAACGACTTCCGAAAAGGATTTCGGGAGTACATTCAAGGAGGAAAACAAAATGGCAGGTATGGTAGTACAGCATAACTTAAATGCGATCAATGCTAACAACAAGATGAACATCAACGTTTCAGGTACAAAGAAGGCAACTGAAAAGTTATCTTCAGGTTATCAGATCAACCGTGCAGGCGATAACGCTGCAGGTCTGGCTATATCTGAAAAGATGCGTTCACAGATCCGTGGTCTTTCACAGGCTACAAAGAATGCCAACGACGGTATCTCTCTTATCCAGACAGCTGAAGGCGGCTTAAACGAAACTCACTCAATTCTTCAGAGAATGAGAGAGCTTGCAGTTCAGTCAGCTAACGGTACATATCAGGATGATACAGACCGTGAAGCTATCCAGCTCGAAGTTGACGCACTCAAGAGCGAAATCGACAGAATCGCTTCTTCTACAGAGTACAACGGCATGAAGCTCCTCGATGGTTCACTCGGCGGCTCACAGGGTACAACCGAATACGGCGCTAAGTACGGTGTCGTTTCAACGGCAGATACTGATCTTGTCGGTGCTACAATCACATCTAATATAGCAGGCGTTAAGGTTACAACAGCTTATGCAGCATCAGGTAAGGGCGGCGAAAATGCTCTTTGGTCAGCTGATGGTAAGACACTTACTATGAACCTTGTTTCCGGTGAAACTTACACTCAGAAGGACATCGATAACCTGATTGCTAACGCTACACAGTCTAAGGATGGCGGTCAGACACAGGCGCCCTCAGAAATTTCTATTAAGCTTGCAAACGGTGTTATGACAGCTTCTAAGGCAGGTAACACAGATGCTACAGTAGCAGGTCTTCGTGCTACAGGTTCAAATTCAACTGACGTTATCAAGCTTGTCGGTGATAAACAGAACGGTGCTCACGGTTCATCTGACCAGGTAACATTTACTGCTAATTCATATGGTACAGCATACGATACAGGTATGGCTTCTAAGATTACTATATCTACAGATGTTGCAGCAGGCAAGGAAAATGTTGAGGTAACTAAAGCCGCAAAGCCTGCAGGTGCTGGTGCAGCAGCTACAGCCGCTGAAATAAAGCTCCACCTTTCAACAGGTAAGGTATACACAGAAAAGGATATTGAAAACATCCTTAAGGAAGCAGGCTATGACTATAGCGTTAAGCTTGACGATACTACAAACACCGATGGCGATGCAGATGGTAAGATCTACTTCAACGTTAAGGGTGATGCAGAAATAGCTATCACAGACGGCGCAGGTGTTGGCAAGGCTTCAGTTCCTAACAACGGTAAGGGTCTTACATTCCAGATCGGTGCTAACGGCGTTGAGGATCAGAGAGTTACTCTGAACGTAAACGATATGTCATCTTCTGCTATAGGCGTTGCTAATGCTGACGTTTCTACTCAGGACGCTGCAAATGCTGCTATCGATATGGTAGACGCTGCCGTTAAGACAGTATCTATGCAGAGAGCAGGTCTTGGTGCACTTCAGAACAGACTTGAGTACACAGTTAACAACCTGACAACAACAAACGAGAACCTGACAGCAGCTGAATCTCAGATCAGAGATACAGATATGGCTACAGAGATGATCAACTACACTAAGAATAACATTCTTCAGCAGGCATCTCAGGCTATGCTCGCTCAGGCTAACCAGCAGCCTCAGGCTATTCTCCAGTTACTCCAGTAATCTGAGAACAGCGTGAGTTTCAGGGCTTAATATTTATAAATTAATGACTTGATGAGTTCGCCCCCGTGAAAACGGGGGCGGATTTTATTTTATTAATGAATAATGAATGATGAATGATGAATATTGAAAAATTTTGGAGAGCCTTGCGGCGGAAATTTTGAATTTGGAGTAGTGCAGGGCGAGGGATAGAGCAGAGTTGGCGAGGGTAATTAAACTGTTCTGAAATTTGTAGGGAATATGCTTGCCACTCCCGCACCGATACATAATAACCATACAGAAAGAAATGCACCATCCAACAAAAAACGCAGAGCCATCGCTCTGCGTTTCAGCTTATATATCTGTTCCATCTTCCTTTGTGTTCTGATACGTCTTCAATATATCCTCGGCAACGGCTCTCTGCGTCTTTCTTAAATCCATTGCCTGCTTCTGAATATGCCTGTGTGCCTGATCCTCCGTAAGATTAAGATACTGCATGAGCATTGATTTTGCACGGTTTACTATCTTCATATCAGACAACTGCTGTGTCAGCTGTCTGTTTTCTTCCTCCAGCTTTGCCATACCTATATGGGCGATTTCGGTAAGCTTTATTGTCTGTATAAGCAAAGCCTTGTTGAACGGTCTTGGCAGAACAAAAGCGCCGGTGAATCGTATCTTCTTCTGTACCTCATCTGCGATCTCACGCTTTGCCAACACTACAATTCCGTTCTTTGCGTCCTTTGAAATGTCAGCCACAAGATCAAGCCCGAATTCGTCAGATAATGGAGTGGAAATTATAACACTGTCGAATTTCGATATATCAACGCCTCTTATGATAGCGCCGCTTGTGAATGTCGAAATGTTGTCGCAGTCAAGCTCAAGCAGAAGCTGTGCTATGCTGTCGCATATCTCTTCGGTTTTGCCTGCTATCAGTATGTTCATTGCGGCACCCTCTTTCGTAGTATTAAACGCTCTGCCGATGCACCCTTAAAACCGGCAGGGCGTTTACATTTATATATCTATTCCGTTTCTTATCAGTTATGCGTGTAAAGCTGTTTGTACGGGCTTGCCGTATTCGGTGACAGCTTGTAGAATCTGCCCTTTAACAGCGTATTCGTGTCATATCCAAAGTTCTTTGCAAATTCATCAACATATTCACGGATATCAGCCTTGTCGCCGTCATCTGCGACTTCGCATGAAACCTGTACGGGGAGTCCTTTGGGAGCTTCGTCACTGCGGATATACATATGACCGCCGTGCATTCCCGTTCCGCAGAACGAGCCTACAGGCACCTTGCCGTCACAGCCGATACCGAGAACTACTATGATTCCGCCTGCCTGGTATTCGCCGAGAAAATCTCCGACCTTGCCGCCGATGATTATTTTCGGGTAGAATTCGTGATACTCCTTCATATGTATTCCTACACGGTAGCCTGCGTTGCCCTTTACAAATATCTTGCCTGAACGCATTGCGTAGCCTGTCGTATCACCGCAGTTGCCGTGTATGAATATCTCGCCGTTGTTCATTGTATCGCCGATAGCGTCCTGTCCGTTGCCGTGTACTATGATAGTACTTCCGTCAAGATATGCGCCCAGAGCGTTACCGGGAGTACCCTCAACGGTAATTGTCTTGCCTGCAACGCCGCAGCCTATGTAACGCTGTCCCATAGCGTCGGTTATCGTTATATCCTTGTCGGCACATTCGACTATCTTTTTATTAAGGTCGTAATAACCTATCTCATTAGCATTTAATACTGTCATGGCTTATCCTCCGTTATTGCAGACATTTTGCTCATTTTCTGTAGTGTCAGTGCTTTTTGCCTGCGAGCTTTTCTTCACGTCTTGCCTTGCCGAACATCATCATCTGAGGCTTTTCTCTGAGAAGATCAAGGTCAACCTCGGTAAGAGGTATCTGTTCCTTTATCATCGAGGTGTAAATACCCGCTCTTGCGACATCGCCCATCAGTATAAAGCCCTTAAGCAGACCGTCCTTGAATACGAGCTTTTTGTATATCTCCTTGTCTGCGTCTTCTGTGATATCTTCATCGCCGTCATAGCTTCCGGCTGTTATGATATGCAGGCCGTAAAAGCCTATGGCGTTCATCGGTATAGCGTTCAGATAAAGCGTTTCCTCGCCTGCCATATTCTTACCTGCGACCTCGCCCTGCATAAATGCGTTAGGAAGAAGTGCGAGTATCCTGTCTGTATTTGATGAACAATCGTGGCTTACTGTGCAGTCGCCTGCGGCATAAACGTTGTCAATCGTTGTCTGCTGGTGAAGATCGGTTATTATACCCTTTTCAACCTTGCCGCCCGCGTCGCTTACAAGCTCTGTGTTAGGTCTTACGCCGACTGCAACAACAAGAATGTCAAAGTCTACCGTATCGCCGTTTGTCAGCTTTGCACTGTTTCTTGAGAACTGCTCAACGCTTGTGCCGAGGATGAATTTTGTTCCTTTATCCTCTATATGCTTCTGCATTATCTCGCCTGCACGGACGTCAAGAATACTCGGAAGTATCCTGTCCGCAAGGTCGACTACCGTAATATCGGCGTTCAGATGATGAAGAGCCTCTGCACACTTAAGACCGATAAGTCCCGCACCTATTATAAGTACCTTTGTTCCGGCTGTGACTTTTTCACGGATAGCCTTTGCGCTGTCCCATGTCATAAATGTGAACTTGTCCTCTACCTCGTCAAGTCCTTTCATCGGAGGAACGAACGGTTTTGAACCCGTTGCTACCAATAACTTATCATACTGTACTTTCTCTCCGTTGTCAAGTACCACACAGCCGTTTTCGATTTTTTCGGCACGGGTCGAGAAAATTGTCTTTACATTGTTCTTCTCGTAGAAGTCCGGTTCTCTGTAGTATATCTTGTCATCGGCAACCTTGCCCTCAAGCCAGTAGCTTATAAGCGGTCTTGAATATGTATGATATGCCTCGTCCGTGATTATCGTTATACTGCCGTCCTTGTCAACCGAGCGTATTCCCTGAACTGCACCGATAGCGGCGGCGGAGTTTCCTATGATAACGTAATTCTTCATCTTCGCTCCTCCTTATCTTTCTTCAAGGACGATTGCCTTGTTCGGACAGCCCTTTACGCAGGCAGGCTCGCCGTTGTTGTTCTTCATACAAAGGTCACATTTCTGTATAACCTTTGAATTTTCGCTTGTTACGATACAACCGTAAGGACAGGCAAGTACGCAGGTGTAGCAGCCTACACAACGGCTCTCGTCACACGAGATAACGCCGTCCTTCTGCGATAAAGCGCCTGTGATACAACTCTTTACGCAAAGAGGAGTTTCACAGTGACGGCACTGTACGGCAAAATTTATGCCGCTGCCCTCCTCTACCTTTATTCTCGGAATGGGCTTTTTGCCGTTTGCAAAAGCCTTTATCATGTTCTCAGCTCCGCTGTTTGCGGCGGCGCAGTAATATTCGCACAGATGGCACGCAAGGCACCAGTCTTCGTTAACGTAAACTCTTTTCATTTTACCTTACCTCTCCTTTATCACTGACCTGCGTGCTGTATGCCAAGTATCTCAAGTTCCTTTTCGTTAAGACCGATACCTCTGAGCATAAGTCTGTTGCCTCTGAGAGCTTCGACTGAATTGATGCCCATACCGCCCATCATTTCCTTGATTTCGTGATCCCACGCATGAACAAGGTTTACAAGTCGCTGATAGCCGATGTTCGGGTTAAGACGCTTTACAAGATCGGGGCGCTGTGTTGCGATACCCCAGTTGCATTTGCCCGTCTGACAGCTTCTGCAAAGGTGACAGCCGAGCGCCAGCAGAGCGGCTGTGCCGATATAACAAGCGTCCGCACCGAGTGCGATAGCCTTTACCACGTCCGAGCTTGAACGGATAGAACCGGCAACTACTACCGAAACCTCGTTTCTGATACCCTCGTCACGCAGACGCTGGTCAACGCTTGCGAGTGCAAGCTCAATCGGGATACCGACGTTATCTCTTATTCTTGTTGGAGCGGCACCCGTACCGCCTCTGTAACCGTCTATTGCGATAATATCCGCACCCGAGCGTGCAATACCGGAAGCGATAGCGGCAACGTTATGTACGGCGGCTATCTTTACGATAACGGGTTTCTTGTACTCCGTAGCCTCTTTCAGCGAAAGAACGAGCTGACGTAAGTCCTCTATCGAATATATATCATGGTGGGGAGCAGGAGAAATAGCATCTGTTCCCATAGGGATCATTCTTGTTCTTGAAACATCCTCAAGGATCTTTGCGCCGGGGAGATGTCCGCCGATACCGGGCTTTGCACCCTGACCCATCTTGATTTCTATTGCCGCACCCGTTTCAAGATAATCCTTGAATACGCCGAAACGTCCCGATGCGACCTGTACTATAGTATTGGGACCGTACTGATAGAAGTCCTTGTGCAGACCGCCCTCGCCCGTGTTGTAGAATATACCAAGCTCCGTAGCCGCTCTTGCAAGGCTTTCGTGAGCATTACGGCTGATAGAGCCGTATGACATAGCCGAGAACATGATAGGCGTTGAAAGCTCAAGCGTAGGTGTCGTTTCCGTCTTTACACTGCCGTCCTCGTTGAAAGAAACGTTCTTCGGCTTTTTTCCGAGGAATACCTTTGTTTCCATAGGCTCACGCAGAGGGTCGATAGGCGGATTCGTTACCTGAGAAGCGTTGAGCAGTATCTTGTCCCAGTAAACAGGATACTCCTTCGGGTTACCCATTGCCGAAAGAAGAACGCCGCCTGTTTCCGCCTGCTTGTAGACCTCAGTCATTATCTGCTGGCTCCAGTTGGAGTTGTTTCTGAACTTGTTGGGGTTATCTACTATCTTCAATGCACCTGTAGGACAGATACATACGCATCTCTGGCAGTCAACGCACTGCTGGCTGTCCGAGATCATCATATCAAGATCTGCGTCATATCTGTGTACCTCGTTTGCACACTGTCTTGCACAAGCCTGACATTTTATGCAACGGTCCTTATCTCTTATAACATCAAATAAAGGCTGAAAATAATTAAGTGCCACTGTTACCGCTCCCTTTCTTACTTCTTCTCGTTCAGCTTAACGATGATAGGCTCTCCGCCTCTCGGTGACCAGATACGGTCAACAACGGGACAGATGGCTCTTATCGCACATTCCTCGCTTGCAAGGTAAACCATATCGCCCTTTTCTGCGGCAACCATTGAACGGAGCTTAAGTCTGTCGTTGAGCGCCATAAGACCGCCGTCAAAGCCGAGGATTATCGAGAACGGTCCTGTTATCAGCAGGCTTGAGAATACGTTTCTGAAGTATTTCAGCTTCTGCTTTTCGCTCTCGCTGTATTTATCCGAGTCTATCTCGCTCCAGAACGGAGCGGCAATTATCTTTGCAATATCTTCAAGACATAGTTTCTGTTTTCTGTTGAGAAAGTCAATTATATATGTTATAACCTCTGTATCTGTCAGCAGGTTACATTTATAGCCGTACATTTCGATGTATCTTCTGTTTGCGTCATATGAAGAGATCTCACCGTTATGTACAATGGTATAATCCAGCAGTGCGAACGGATGAGCGCCGCCCCACCAACCCGGTGTATTGGTAGGATATCTGCCGTGCGCTGTCCATGCATAGCCTGCATATTCTTCAAGCCTGTAGAACTCTCCGACATCTTCCGGATATCCGACAGCCTTGAATACGCCCATATTCTTGCCGCTCGAGAAAACGTAAGAACCGTTTATCTTGTCGTTTATGTTGATAACGCACTGCGCAACGAATTCTCTCTCGTCAAGCTGACTTTCCGTAAGCTTTGTCGGCAGGGGATTTACGAAATACCTCCAGATGAGCGGCTCGTTTGTTATGTTCGGGTGCTTTCTCGTAGGAATACGGGAAAGGTTTACAACATCAAAATGCTTGTCAAGGAAACGCTCGGTTTCCACTCTTGCCTCGTTCGAGTCATAGAAAATGTGGAACGCGTACTGATCCTTATATTCGGGATAAATGCCGTATCCTGCGAAACCGCCTCCCAGACCGTTAGATCTGTCGTGCATATATGATATCGACTTTACTATCTTGTCACCGCATATTCTGTTGCCGTCCCTGCTTATGAAGCCTGAGATAGCGCAGCCGGCGGGTATTCTGACCTGACCTTCTTTTTCCAGCATAAGCTCACTCCTGTTCGGTATAGGTTTTGTTTATTGATGTTTTGAGTGTTTTAAATCCTTCAAATTTCATTTTTGGGGATAAAAACAGCAGGCAACAGATGATTTATTCTGCAAATTTGCGGTGTATTCTAATTCTACCGTAAATTTGAGGAATATTTGCAGTAAAATGAAGTTTTTGTTTCACTTTAACCGTCATCTGAAACAGCTTTGTTTCGTTGATTGCCTGCAGTCGTTTTGACTACAGTTGTAATTATATCACGGGTTTGCGGCGTTGTCAATATGTTTCTGCAAGTTTTTTGTATGAAACTTGCAGAATATTTTCTTGCAAATTTGCGGTTTGGTTATGCAAAATGACAGCAGATATACGGAATTTGGCGCAGTGATGCCCTTTTTGCAAGTTATACGATTTCGGACAAAGTAATAAAACCTTCTCTGCCGTCATATATCTGTACTAAAAGCGAAAGCGGGTAGTGGTATGGTGAAACGCAGAAGTTGCAAAACGGTAATAAAGAAGCTCAGACCTTTTATAAAGGGTACCATAGCCGGAATAATAACAGCGGCAGTCTTTACCGTCTTGGGTGCGTTTATGTTCAACATTACCGATGCGCCAGACGGGGCGGATATCACTTTCGGATACATATCTCTCGGTGCGGCGGCGGGATTATGCGGAATGTTCTGGGGCGGCGGAAGAGGGAAAAACGGCTTTGCATGGGGAACGCTCGGCGGCCTTACAATGTTCGTCCTTTGCTTTGTAATCACAATTATATCCGGCGGATTTACCGGAACGGAATTTCTGCCTAAGCTGATAAGCTCAGCGCT
>UMBQ01012760.1_pt1 | contig 9818 bp, 6 predicted proteins | sample 1964041 | NCBI WGS metagenome assembly UMBQ01 (sample SAMEA4835950, study PRJEB28245) | human gut metagenome | biome: gut microbiome; material: fecal sample | place: Denmark | collected 2008 | reverse complement strand
ATGACAGGGCTGAAAATTTAAAAATTTCCCCAGCTCTTTTTTTGCCAGCAGCAAAGCTTTTTAAATCTATGCGTAAATGTGTATATTCTCCCCAGGTATATATCATAATGCCTATGGCTAAAACTACCTGTGCAATTAATGTTGCCCAGGCTGCACCTGCAATTTCCATATTAAACTTAACTACAAATAGAAAATCTAAAGCTATGTTTAGCAGTGATGAAACACCTAGAAATACAAGTGGAACAACTGACCTGCCCTCGGCACGAAGCAAAAAGGCAAAATAATTATATAAATAAACAAATACTATTCCTGCAAATATAATTATTAAATATTCTTTCATCATAAAGAATATTTCCTTAGGTGTCTGCAACGCCTTTAAAATAGGAGTGGCAAATATTTCTGTACATACAAATATAAAAACAGCAATTACTCCAAGTAAAATAAAAGAAACTGAAATGCTCTCCTTTAGCTTTTTGTAATCCCTGCTGCCCTTATGGAAGGCAAATAATGCACCTGCACCCATACACATTCCTATTAAAATTGAATTTAAAAAGGTCATAAGTGAATAAGCTGAACCAACCGCTGAAAGTGCATTTGCCCCAACATATTTACCTACAATCCATGTATCTACTAAATTGTAGCATTGCTGCAATAGATTTCCAGCAATCATTGGCATAGAAAAGAGAAAAAGATTTTTTCCCACTGAGCCACTTGTTAAATCTTTATTGTTTTTCATATCTACCATTCAACTATCCTTTTGTGCTTATGACTGATTGTATTATGCCTTCAGCATTAAAAGTGTACCCACCACTATAGTTCTAATGGCTGTTGCCACATTTGAATCTGTGTTTTTAATTCCACACTTAGCCAAAATTGATGTTAGTCCTGCAAATATAGCTGAACCAAACGCAAAAAATATCCACATACTATCTCTTCTTTTTATATTTGTTTCGGAAGCCACTTACCCTTCCATGCGTACAAAATCATTAATACAAGTCCAACTGCCCACGATACCGGATATAATACAAATATTCCGTCAATAGCAGAAAAATGTGGCAATACAAATATTATCCAGATAACCCTGAATACACATAGGGAGGTAAGAAGAATAATCATAGGCGGAATACTCTTTCCTGTTCCCCTTATTGTACCTGCCAGAGCGTGCATAATACTCAGCATAAAATAGAAGGGGCAAAAGTAATACATAGCCTGTCTGCCATATTCTATTACCTCTTTATCCTGTGTAAACAATCTCATAATAGGCTCGGAAAATATCAGTAAAAGACATCCTGTAGTTATTGTGTACACAACACCCATTGCCATAGTAATCCACATACCTTTTTTTACTCTGTCAATTTTTCCGGCTCCAATATTTTGTCCTGTAAAGGTAGTCACCGCCATACTAAAGCTCATAACCGGCAAAATATTAAAGCCGTCTACCTTTGTATATGCACCAAAGCCTGCTACTGCTGATGAGCCATAGCCATTAACACTAGACTGAACTAAAACATTAGAAAAGGATATTACCATATTCTGTATTCCCGTAGGTAGTCCAACCTTAATAATGCCATATGCCATATTTTTATGTATTTTCAGTTTCTTAAGCTGTATTTTGTAGTCCTCCCTTGTCCTCATTAAATAAGCAACTACAAATACACTAGAAGCAATCTGGCTTATGTCCGTGGCAATAGCCGCACCCTCTACACCCATTTTAAATACTCTTATTAATAGTAAATCTAAAACTATATTAATAACTGAGGCATAGCACAAATATATTAAGGAGCGTTTTGAATTGCCTGCTGCATTTAATATACCTGCACCCATATTATAAATAACATTAAAAACAACACCTGCAAAATATATTTTCAAATACAAATTTGATTGTTCAATAACATCGCCAGGTGTATCCATTAATCTTAAAATAGTTCCACTTAAAGCAATGCCCAGTACCGTAAGTATCATTCCGAGGGCAATAGCTATTCCCATAGCAGTATGTACTGCCTCCTCCACCTTTTGTTTTTCCTTTGCACCTAAATATTGTGCTATAACAACGCCAGCTCCTACTGCTGCACCCTGACTAAAGGCAATAAGCAGATTAATTGTAGAGGTACTAGAGCCTACTGCTGCCAATGCACCCTTTCCAACATAATTTCCAACAATTATTGAATCTACAGTATTGTAGAGCTGTTGAAACAAATTTCCTAATATTAATGGTACAGAAAAGAAAAATATTTTTTTCAAAATATTTCCCTCTGTCATAAGATTTGTTTGTTTATCCATAAAACGCCTCCTATTCTTTGTACCTATAATATCCCTTTTATTTAAAAAAATCCAGCTTCTTTAGTTGCTATTTTTTTCTTTAACAGCCTCATATGCCTGCTCATTAAAATATTCCTGACTATTAATTTTTTCGCCCTCTGCTTTTTGTAATCTATATATACCATCTGCTCCCTCTATTCTTGCTAATTCATTATCCATCAGCATTACCTTAAACATATTTCTAATTCTATCCTTGATTTTTTCATCATAAATAGGTGCTGCCACCTCTACTCTTCTAAGTGTATTTCTAGTCATAAAGTCAGCAGAGGCTATATACATTTTGTCCCTGCTCTCTGGTCCAAATATATAAATTCTGGAATGTTCCAGGTATCTTCCTACAATACTTCTAATGTGTATATTCTCTGTTTCTCCCTCTACGCCTGCCTTTAGACAGCAGATGCCTCTGACTACCATATCAATTTTCACGCCAGCCTTTGAGGCCTCTACCAGCTTATCAATGATTTTCTTATCTGTAAGGGAATTAACCTTAACTCCAATATATGCTTCCTTTCCAAGTCTGGCTTCTTCGATTTCATAATCTATCATATCTAAAATTGGTTTTTGTAAGCATTTTGGTGCGACTAATAAATGCTGTGTTTTTTCAACTGTATTACCAATAAGAATTTCCTGGAATACCTCTCTGGCTTCAATACCAATATCCTCTCTTGAGGTTATAAGTGATAAATCTGTATATAATCTGGCAGTTTTTTCATTATAATTGCCTGTGCCTATCTGAGTAATATATTCTACCTTATCATCAGTTTTTCTTGTAATAAGACATAGCTTTGAATGTACCTTTAATCCGTCAACTCCATACACTACATGACAGCCAGCGTCCTCTAGTGTTCTGCTCCAGTCAATATTATTTGCCTCGTCAAATCTGGCCTTCAATTCGACTAATACATCTACCTGTTTTCCGTTTTCGGCAGCCTCCACCAATGCCTCTACTACCTTTGAATTCTTAGCAAGACGATAAAGTGTCATTCTGATAGATTGAACCTTTGGATCTCTTGCAGCTTCATGCAGCATCTGTAAAAATGGTCTAATACTTTCATATGGATATGACAATAAAACATCCTTTTCTAGTATTTGTGGAATAATTGCCTTATTCATATCTAAGCTTGGCGATGGCTGTGGCACCTTCTTTTCATAGAATAGTTCTGTTTTTCCTCTAAGAATATCCTCTATTTTGAATACAAAGGATAAATCCAGTGGTGATTTAGAATATAATACATGATTTTTCTCCAGCTCCAGATATTCACACATTTTTTCCACCATTTCCGGCTCTATATCTCTGGTCAGCTCAAGTCTTACCGGTGCAAGCTTTTTTCTAAGCTTGACAAGCTGTGCCATCTGGTCACGATAATCCAAATCCTCATCATACACCTTTGATACATCAATATCCGCATTTCTTGTAACTCTCATTACTGATTTTTGTTTTATTTTATATCCATTAAAAACATCATTCATATAATGGAGTATTACTTCCTCTCTAAGCATATATGTATGTTCTCTTCCGGGTACGCTAATCATTCTTGGAATCATTTCACTATTGCAGGGTATTATTCCAATTCTTTCTTTTCCACTTTTCTTGTCTAATATAGCCATTGCATATATTTCCTCGCCCTTAAGGAATGGAAACGGCTGTTTTCTGCCTACTATCATTACAGATAATAATGGTAATATGTTGTTATTGAAATAATTTCTCATTTGAGCATTTTCTGACTTTGATAACTCCTTAAAGCTAATAATATCCACTCCGTATTCCTCTATTTTTTTCATTAATTCCTTGTAGATTTTATCCTTAACCTGATTTAACTCATTTACTCTCTCCAAAATAGCCACCAGCTGCTCATCCGGAGTCATATTTGTTTTATTTTCCCTGTCATTGTTGTTTAATAATTTCTGATCCTCTAAAGAACCTACTCTTACCATAAAAAACTCGTCTAAATTAGATTGGAATATAGATAAAAAGGTAAGCCTTTCGCATAATGGCACCTGTCCCATTTTAGCCTGTTCTAATACTCTTTCATTAAACTTTAACCAAGAAAGCTCTCTATTAACAAATATCGTGTTTTTCGTTTCTTCCATATGATATTTTCCTCTCTTTCTGTTTTTACTATTTCCAAACAATATTTTTCCTACTTTACTTAGCAACTTCTATCTCCTTAGTTTTTAATGCTGCAACTATGAGAACTTATCATACTGTTTTTCTGTTAAATTCATTACCAGCTTATGTTAAATAGAAGTTAAATTTTTTTCTCACATTTATACCTTATTATATATTTTATCACACCTTTTTATCAATAAAATAAAATCTTACTAAAATCTTAGTTTTTTTGTTGATTTTGCAAAGTAATTATGTATAATATTATCTGTGAAGTTAGATTTTTAATTTCTAAAACAATACTGCTCATTATTTATATAAATATCGGGTAGTCTTTCACTAAAAATAAAAGAAAAGGAGTCAGTTAAAATGGCAACAATTGATTTAAGCAAGTATGGAATTACTGGAACAACTGAGATTGTACACAACCCTTCTTATGAAACATTATTTGCAGAAGAAACAAAGGCAGACCTTGAAGGTTATGAAAAAGGTCAGGAAAGTGAACTTGGTGCAGTAAATGTTATGACTGGTGTTTACACAGGTCGTTCTCCAAAAGACAAATACATCGTTATGGATGAAAACTCAAAGGACACAGTTTGGTGGACTTCTGATGAATACAAGAACGACAACCATCCACTTTCAGAGGATAACTGGGCAATCTTAAAGGACATTGCTAAGAAAGAGCTTTCAAACAAAAGACTTTTCGTAGTAGATGCTTTCTGTGGTGCAAACAAGGATACTCGTATGGCTATCCGTTTCATCGTTGAGGTTGCTTGGCAGGCTCACTTTGTTACAAATATGTTTATCAAGCCTTCTGCTGAAGAACTTGAAAACTTCGAGCCAGACTTCGTAGTATACAATGCTTCAAAGGCTAAGGTTGAAAACTACAAGGAGCTTGGTCTTAACTCTGAAACAGCAGTAGCATTCAATATTACAAGCCGTGAACAGGTTATTATTAATACATGGTACGGTGGAGAAATGAAGAAGGGTATGTTCTCTATGATGAACTACTACTTACCACTTAAGGGTATGGCTTCAATGCACTGTTCAGCAAATACAGACTTAAACGGTGAAAATACAGCTATCTTCTTCGGTCTTTCTGGTACAGGTAAGACAACATTATCAACAGATCCTAAGCGTTTATTAATCGGTGATGATGAGCACGGCTGGGATGACAACGGTGTATTCAACTTTGAAGGTGGTTGCTACGCAAAGGTTATTGACTTAGACAAGGATTCTGAGCCAGACATCTACAATGCAATCAGACGCGATGCACTTCTTGAAAATGTTACTCTTGATGAGAATGGAAAGATTGATTTCGCAGATAAGAGTGTTACAGAAAATACCCGTGTATCTTACCCAATCAACCATATTGAAAACATTGTACGCCCTATATCTTCTGCACCTGCTGCAAAGAATGTTATCTTCCTTTCAGCAGACGCATTTGGTGTACTTCCTCCAGTATCTATTCTTACACCAGAACAGACACAGTACTACTTCCTTTCAGGATTTACAGCTAAGTTAGCTGGTACAGAGCGTGGAATTACAGAGCCAACACCTACATTCTCAGCTTGCTTCGGACAGGCATTCCTTGAGTTACATCCTACAAAGTATGCTGAAGAGCTTGTTAAGAAGATGGAAAAGAGTGGTGCTAAGGCTTACCTTGTAAACACAGGCTGGAACGGAACAGGAAAGCGTATCTCTATTAAGGATACCCGTGGAATTATCGATGCAATCTTAAGTGGAGATATTAACAAAGCTCCTACAAAGAAGATTCCATTCTTCAACTTTGAAGTTCCAACAGAATTACCAGGAGTTGATTCAGGTATTCTTGATCCTCGTGATACTTACGCAGATGCTGCTGAATGGGAAACAAGAGCAAAAGACCTTTCAGACAGATTTGTTAAGAACTTTGCAAAATATGAAGGAAATGAAGCTGGTAAGGCACTTGTTGCAGCAGGTCCTCAGGCTTAATAAGTTTTCATATTTAACCTAAAAACAGGCTAGAGTTTTTATAAAAAACTGCCATATGATATTTCAATAGTCTAACTATTGCTAATCATATGGCAGTTATTTTTATTGTTTTATAATTAATCCCTTTTCCTTAATTTTTTCTGTCATTGTTCTTCCTCTTCATAAAAAAGGTAACTTTTTTATCTACTTTTTCTTAACTTTTAACTATTTATTTTTAATCGTTTAATACAAACTTATCAAGCTCTTTTTCTACCTGTTTTCTCTTTTTTATTTTTGGATTTTTTATAATATTATTGCCCTTTACAACTATCTCCACATTTCTAAGAGCTCTTAAATCCTCTAAAGGATTTTTTCTGGTTACAATCATTTCAGCCGCTTTTCCTTTTTCTATTGTACCGGTTTTGTCACCTATTCCTGCAATGGCTGCACTTCTTGAGGTAGCTGTATATAATGCAAATTTGTTTGACACACCTACATATTTGTGGAAGTAAAATAATTCTCTCCAAAAATCATATTGTGTTATCCAAGGACAGCCAACATCATTACCTAAGACTACAGGTATATTATTTTCAATGGCTGCCTTAGAGCATTGTACTATACCTTCAAAAACTACATTTCCATTATACTGCTCCACCTCAGTAGCATTTGTTATGCTTCTGTCAAACAGAGCATAAGGTAAAGCTGGTGAAATGGTTGTACAAAGGAAAGCATTTTTTTCCTTAAATAAATTGATTATTTCTTCATCTGTTCTAGCACCATGCTCAATAGAATCTACACCATTTTCCAATGCCACCTTTACTCCCTCATAGGACTCAACATGGGCTGCCACAGTATAGCCTACTTTGTGTGCTGCGTCACATACAGCCTTTACCATTTCCGGCCTCATTTTCAATTCTCCCGGCACGCCCTTTTCCTTTGCGTCCATAACTCCACCTGTAATCATCAATTTTATTAAATCAACCTTTTGTCCCTCTACCTTTTTCAAATGTGCCAATGCCTCGTCAATATTATTTGCAGCTATTGCTACTGAGCCTGCCATATGACCACCTGGTACAGATATTCCTTCATTTGCCGCTAATATTCTAGGTCCAAGCTTGGTTCCCTCATTTATTTCATCACGAAGTGTTGTATCAAAATTTCCTAAGCCACCCACAGTTCTTATAGTTGTTACGCCACTAAGAAGCTCATCCTTTGCAAAACCACAAACCATTTTATATGCAATTTTTCTAGTAAGCGAGCTGCTCATTATTCGCTTTACCAGCTTTTCATTATCCCTCTGCTTTTTTTGAGGTTTTCCACTTCCCGCCAGATGTACATGCATATTAATAAGCCCCGGCATAATATAACCTCCTGCCAAATCCACCAGCTCATAGCCCTCATAATCACCAGACTTGTCTACTATAGCTTCAATTATCCCATTATTTACTAATATGCTTTTTCCCTCAACAACCTCCATATTTTCTGTTCCGTCAAGAATTTTTCCATTAATAAATGCACACTTCATAGACATTTCCTTTCTAACATATGTATTTTGTAAAACCCACAGTATTAGCTTATATTAAACCCTCTTGCATTAATATTTCAATCACTCTATTTTCTCTTTTTATCATTATATTATCAGCCTCTATATGATTACAAGCTTTATTTGTAGTAATTATTTCCAAAGGTGTTACATATTCCAATGTGAATTTTTCCTCCTGCTCATAAGCATCTAAATTTCGCTCCCTTAGTTCTTCTTCGACCTCGCATAAATAATAGTAATTGTCCTGAATAAATACATCCTCATAATCTCCCTTTTGTATTCTGTGAACCATTCCATATTCCTTTATAGTTTCAGGAATAACCACCAGACCAGTTTCCTCCTGCACCTCTCTTATAAGTGCATTCTTCTTATCCTCACACTTTTCTATTCCACCTCCCGGAAATTTGTAATACTCGTATTTTAAACTGTGTATCATTGCAAGCTTTCCGTCCTTAATAATAATGCCTCTTGCAGAGGGTCTGCTAAAGGTCGTTCCATTAATATCGTAATCCTTCGTATCTATTTCAAACAGCATACGCATTTGATTTTCTTTCATATATAAAATTATCCTTTCATATGTAAGTATTTCTTTTAAAATAAAGGAGAGCCAGGTATTCAAAATTGTTTACCTGACTCTCTTATTATAATGCTTATTAAACGAAAATGCCAAATTAATTAACTAATACTATACATTTTGAGGTGTATTTGCCGTCCTTTGTAGACACAGTAATTGTTGCACTACCTTCTCCAATAGCCTGAATAACACCATTTGATACTGTTGCAACTGAATTATCATCTGATTCCCATTTAATATCATTGCTTTTATATCCTTCTGGAACTTTTACAGTTATTATTTTGCTATCTCCCTTTTGAAGTGATACTGCAAATTCAGATAAATTTAATGCCCCACTATTATCCTGTGTTTCATCTAATCCACTACTTGTTGGTTCTTCTGTGGTTGTTTCATCCTCACCTAACTGCTCTGTTTCATCTGCTATCACCCAATCAACCGACTCATCTATAAAGCTTTTCTTAAACAATGCTCTATCCTTATCCCATACGGTAAATTCAAGGGAAATACCCAAATCATGCACCAATGTATCCTTATCGTCACCAACCTTTATTTTAATAATTGGCAGATATAAATCTCCCTTTGATGATAATGTAACAATATTTGTATAATGCAATGTATTTGTATTTTCATCAAATTCTGTTTTCAATTTCTGCTTAAGCTCTGTTTTCATCTCAATTAGAGCTGATGCTGAAACCGTAACATCTACTAATGAATACCCTAATATACTTGCTAAAATAGCAACCTTAAAACCTCCTTCTAAAGAAACAGATAATTCCAACCCGTGTTTTACACTTTTTTCACATGTATTCTTATATCCCTTACCAGACTCATAGGAAATCTTTGCATTTGCATCTACCTCAACACTATACTTTATTTCCCCATTTACATCAAAAAATAATTTTAATTTTCCATCTACAGAAACTCCACCACCAACAGGAACTTTAAATTTAGCGATTGTAACATCACCCTTAATTGTTCCCTTAAAGTCAATATTTCCCGACAATTTAGCATCCGCAGATACACTATATTCATTTAATTTCCACTTCCAGATACTGAAATCAACATTTGCTTTCACACTTAAATCAACTTTAACTTGACCTGTTATTGAATATCCAGCATCAAAGCTTCCTCTCTTTTCTGTTTTTTCCTTTTTTGTATACTCTCCCTCTAACTTTTTAATTTGATTTTTAAGCTCCGTCTTTGTAATATTTTTATTGCGATAGGATTCAATAAGCTCCTTTACTCGCAATGTAGCAATCTGTGTTGGTTCAACGGTTGTACCCGTTTTTTCCATTAAACTTTTAAATGCTTTGAAGTCTGGA
>UMBQ01015840.1_pt1 | contig 9898 bp, 1 predicted proteins | sample 1964041 | NCBI WGS metagenome assembly UMBQ01 (sample SAMEA4835950, study PRJEB28245) | human gut metagenome | biome: gut microbiome; material: fecal sample | place: Denmark | collected 2008 | reverse complement strand
ATTCCCCTGACCAATAATAGTTAAAGAACCGCCATATTTTTCATGAGCTAAACTAATACTTAAATCAGTATTATTATCTCCAGTGAATGTTCCTTTACTTAAATAAATAACAGCATTATCAGAAGCATTAACACTTGAAATACCTTTATTTATTGTAGCATAAGGACTATTTTGACTACCAGTATTTGAATCATCCCCAGTAGTATTCACATAAATCGTTTTATCATAACTTATCCCATCATCTAAAACATGGGATGAAGCACTATCAACTGCTAACACATCAGCAGATGAATCCTCTTGTGCACTAACTGCACCAAGAGTTAAAATAGCTAGTAATAACATACTAACCAACATCATTTTATTTAATTTCATAAAATTTCACCAAAAAAATTTAAAATTATACTTAAAAAATATCAAGCATAACTAAAAAATATTTATCTCTAAAATTATATTTAAAATTTATCAAAATAAGTTGTTTTTAAAATATGTTAAAATGAATATTAAAAAAAAGAGAAAAATGTGAATAAAATTATAATCTATTCACTAAAACTGTGTTTGAAGTAGCATAACCATCATACATGGAAGTAATAATATATTTACCCGCCACCAAATTAATATTTAAACTAGCGACACCATTAACATCAGTAATCTTATTATAAAACACACCATTTATATTGAAAGTGACAGTCTTATTAGCTAATGCACGACCTGTGCCATCAACTAAACGAGCTTTAAACTGACTTCCATCCTTATAATTCATGGTTAAATCACTACCCTCCAAAGTAGGTAAAACTGTTACTTTTTTACCCACCTGAAGACCATTAGGATGAATAGATGTTAAAATATATTCTCCCGGATTTAAATTAATATTTAACTTAGCCACACCTTCACCATTTGTTTCACTAGTATATAAAACACCATTAATGTTAAACTTAACTTTAGTGTTAACCAACGGATTACCTGCACCATCTACAAATTTGGCATAAAACTGAGAGTCATTATGATAATACTTAACTAAATCATTAGATTCTATTGTTGGCAGAACTGTAACATCAAATGATTTTAATAAACCATCATAAGGATTATGTACTGTTAAAATATATTTTCCAGACCATAATTTAATATTTAATGTAGCTATACCCTCACTATTGGTTTGGCGAACATAAAATACCCCATTAATGTTCATTGACACATTAGTGTTAACAATCGGATTACCTGATCCGTCAATTACTTTAACATGAAATTGAGAACCATTAAGATAATATTTAACCAAATTATCTGCAAGTATTGTTGGTAAAACTTTTATCACAGCTTTTGCAAATGCATTATCTGACTTTTGAGGACCATAATATGCACATAAAGCTTCATACTCCCCGGGTTGAAGATTAATATTCATTGTTGCCCAACCATTTACATCAGTTGTACGATTATATGTTCTTCCATTAATTGTTATAGAAACTGTACGGTTTGCTAATGGATTTGAATATGAATCCACTAATTGTACATAAAATTGTGTTCCATTACGGTAATTTTTAGTACAATTTAAGGCAAATAAATATGTAGAATTACCTGAAATAACTAAAGTAGTTTTTACAGATGATTTTTTGTAAGTATCATCCCCACTGAATATTGCCCCAATGTCATGGAACCCCTGAGATAAAACAACATCCACATATGCCCTACCACTTGAATCAGTAATGCAGGAATAACTTTGATTGTCAACAGTAAATTTAATTTCCTTACCTTTAATATATGTTCCATTTTCATCAATTAAAACAACATAAAACTTATCGCTGCCACCCAATGCAGAATCTCCAGCAATTAAAACTGTTTTAGTAGTATTTCCAACAGATTCCACATTTATATAATTAATTCCATAGCTTCCAAGACAAGAATTACTGCCTAGATAACAAGTGGAAATAATGTATCTCCCATACTCCAAATCAAAACTAAATACTGCTCTGCCATCTTTTTTAGTGACAGATTTGTAAGATCCGACAAAATCTCCCTCAATTGTAGATACATTAACTAAAATAGTGGCATAACCAATAGGATTATCTAAAACATCACTTAAAATAACAGTGAAATTTAAAGTTTCATTGTCGAAACCGTTTAAATCATCTCCTTTAATGTTGGTGGAAGTCTTGTTAGAATCAACAACCAAAATATAAGATGAGCCAGAAGATGGAATATAATTTGGATTATCTACATAATAACTAACTAAATATTTGCCAAGGCCAAGACTCAAGAGTAAACGAGCTATACCATCATTATTTGTAGTGGCATTATACTTTGTCCCATTTATATCAACGACTATTTGCATATTTTTAACAGGAGCATTCCTGGCATCAAGTAGTTTTATCTCATAATACTTGGCTTCACCAATATTCATGATAACATCAGATCCAAGAACCGTAATAGGCATACGATAAACTGAAATAGTGCTTGAATTTTTAGCAAACAATCCATAATACTGATTAGTGTACTGGTAAGTAATATTATAAATTCCCGGATTTAAAGTAATCTGCAAGCGGCCATAACCATAAATGTCAGTAACAACATTATAAGTTTGCTGCCAATCCCCAGAAGAAATTGTAACAACAATATTCTTACCGTACAAACTGTATGCATTAGTATCATTGAAAGAAATCACAAAATATCTGTTTTCACCATAATACTGAACAAAATCACTGGCATTAATAGAAACATGGCCTGGTGCAGTTTTACTATCAACAACAATAGTGGCAGCACCTGTGGAATCAATATACCATACATCACCATCAAAATCAAAAGTAGCTAAATAAGTACCTTCACTTTGAGAAATACGAAAAGTTACTTCTCCATTACCATCAGTTACATCAGTATAAGTTTTTAATAAAGACCCTTTGTAGAGATTTAATTTTATTGTTGCATTATTTACTCTATGGCCAAACATATCAGTTAAAACAACTGAATAAACACCATTTAATGGAATTTTAATATAATGAAATCCAGAAATAACCGTCAAAACCTTATTAACCACAATAGTTCCACTACCTTTTGCAAAACCATAAACATTATCTCCTGCATAACTAGCAGTTATTTGATAAGTTCCTGGAAGATAATTAATAGTTAATCTAGCCACTCCATCATCACCAGTTTGCAAAATAAAGACATCATATAAATCACCTTGAGTTAAAACTACTTTAATATATTCCCCACGGATTAAAGTACCATGTGCATCTTTTAATGTAATATTATACTCATTTCCAATACCATAAAAAGTAACATCAGGCACCTCAATTGTTGAATTAACCGGACGAATTTCCACATCTGATACTGATGAACTTGGTAAATACCATCCATCTCCCCCATACTCACATTTGATAATGTATTTTCCAACATCCAAACTTAATATTGCATCTGCACGACCTGTTGAATCCGTAGTGATTACAGCAGTTCTTGTTCCTCCTTTAGAATCAATAATAGTGATTTTTATACTTTGATTAACGATTCCCACTTGCCCATTACTTAAAACTGCATAAAAATTAACATTTTTACCATAAAATGTGTAATTATAGCTAATCAAATATGTAGCAGATGGCTGAACATCTATTTTAGCAGATTTATTGCATCCTTCAAAATAACCGTTACCATCATAATAAACAGATATATTATATACTCCTACAGGATAAGTTACTTCAAATTTAGCATGACCTTTTTCATCAGTAACTAAAGTAAAGTACTCTTTTTCACCTTTTGGAGTTGTAATGACAACCGTTAAAGTTTGATTGAAAATCTTATGGCCATTTACATTAATTAAAGTGATTTCATAGTTGTTATTATTTCCATAAAATACTACATCATCCATTACCAATTGAGTGTTATTATTTCTAAGTGTTAAATCCAAAAGTTGATTATCAATCCGTGCATAAATATTAAAGTCAGCAGTAGTTTCATTTTGAACAACATATGCATCAGCTTTATTATTTTCAAGAGAAGTATTAAGTGGAGCTATTATTCCATAATCTGATGAGAAATAAACAGTTCTAGTTGGAAGAGTACTGTTAAATTCATAAATATTTCCACTATTATCTGTTAATTTATTTAAAGCAACTACAATATGAGTATTTGTAACAGCATCTAAAGACATGATTACCCAATTATCAAGAGTTAAAGACCCAATATGTACAAAAATCCTATTATTATCCGGTTTTTGATTAGATCCCCACCAATTACTTGAATAATCTACTTCGCCATCATATACAAAAATATCATTACCTCCATAAGTTGCAGAATTATTTAAAAATACAGAATAATGAACTGTTTTTGTATCTGCAAGAGCTCCTCCGTAAAGTGCTTTATTTCCAATGAAAACAGAATAATAAATTTCATTAGCAGTAGCTATTCCTCTATTTGGATAAGTGGAATACATATCTGCACTAGCTGAGTTATCATTTTTATAGAAATAAGAATTATTTATTAAATCAGCACTTACCCGACAAACAGTATTTGAATCAAAGAAGGAATTATTTACAATAGCTCCCTCAATTAATTTACCTTTGTTTTTAATAAAAGAACAATTATTTACTTCCCCATGGCAAGTTCCGTAAACACTACGCCCCAACTCCAATCCAACACGATTGCTTGCATAAAAATCACCAGGTATGAAATTATTCTCAATGAATAAAGAATTATTGATGTAAGCAAAGACAGTGCCACTAGATAAATCACCCACTATATTTTTACTTAATGCGGATGAAGAATAATAAGTAGTAGGATTTAAATTAACAATACCTACAGTATTGCTTCTAAATATTGAATTAGAAATAGAAATATAATTCCAAACCGGGAAACAAACATTATATGCCTCCATACCCCTAGAATCATAAATGTTACTACATTTTTCAGCAGATATTCTGTCAATAATAATATTAGCTCCTCCTTTAATTAAAGGACCTACAATACTTTTAAAAGTAGTGTTTTCAACAAAAACATATCCTTTGTTTTGAACACCCCCATATGTTGAAATAACCGCAATTGAACGAATATCATAGAAGTTAGAATTTAAAACTGTTAAATTTCCCCCTTTAACAAGTATTAATTCATTAGAATATTGTTTTAGATTAATAGTAAAGTTTAAGTTTTTAAGGGTCAAACTACCCCATTCTTTAACTATGAATATATTGCGATCATTTTCTCTGCTTAAAATAGCATTTCCAACACCAATAATAGTCAAATTTTTAACAATCTCCAAATTTGAATTCCAATTATTCGTATACGTACCATTTAACAAATAAATTACATTACCATTTAATGCTTTAGCTATTGTATAATCTAAAGTTTTATATGGATTATCTCTGCTTCCATCACCAAAACCATTGTGACCTGTTGGGGAAACATACCATTCATAACCCGTTAAACCTGTACCTACAACAAGCCTTAATCTTTGAGAGTTAATAACAGCGTAAACTAATGAACTTTCATTATTATTCCTTAAATAATTAGAAAATGTACCATTAACCAAAGTTCCACCATTATAAATAAATTTACCATTTTGAGACTCAAATTTAACACTCATTTGAGGAAGTAAAGAAGGATTATCCAAATACTTCATAGATTCCCCATCAGTATACTTATTTAAAGTTGCTCTGAATTCGGCATTGGTTCCTATATTAATTGGAGATTCTTTACATTCAAAAGTCATTACAACCCAATATTTAGAATCATTCTTAGCATATCTAATAGCAGGACCCTTATTTACTCCCCACCAATTATAATTTGCTGAAACATTAGTTGAAAATTTACCATTACCACTAATTTCACCCAGCATAACAGAATAAGTCATATTAAGATTACAGGTATTAGCATATATGCTTGAATCAAAATATGATGATTTAATAGTTATATTAGAAGCATAGAATGAATTATAAATATTGCTACTAGAATGCTTTGAATATACATTTTCAATATCAACAATAGAAAATCTCGCTTCAATTCCTTCACTAAAATTAGAATTTTTAATGGCAAATGTACCATTATCACATTGTAATGCACCTATTTGTGAATTAATAATTGTCATATTGATACTTTTAAAATTATCATAATCATAATCAGGATTTGAATAAATGCTATAAATCTGAGAATTATTCACAAAAACATTATGATGATTATAAATTGATGGTTTAGAAGTTGCTTGAGACAATTTAGAATTTACAACATTACAATTTCCCAAATTAAAAATTATAGCTGCATGATTTGATCCAACACAATTAGAAAATTTAGAATTATAAATATTCAAATCTCCCTCATTGTAAATAACACTCATAAATGCATTTATATTTTCAAATTCAACATTTTTTAATGTTAACAACCCATTATTGCAAATAACACTATAACAGCTGGAATATGCAGTTGTTTTTCCATTGACAAAATTAATATTTTCCAAACTTAATGATTTGGAATCAAAAATATTAAAAAATGTACTTTGACCGTTACCATTAACTGTTACATTACCAGTTAAGGATTTAATTACCAAATTTTTATTTATTTCAATGTCTAAATCACCAGGAGCATTATAAATTCCATCCATAAGAATAATAGTAGAATTATCACTAACCACATTAACTGCTTCACCAATTGAAGAATATGGTTTATCTCGGCTACCATCCGGCACTACAGACAAATTTGCAGAAGGATTTACATAAACCTTATTGTCCCCATCATCTCCAATAATAGGGTCTGCATCATAGTTATTTTCAAAAATTATGCCCTCATCTATGCTAACACCATTATTAAAATCATCATTAGCACTAGCTATGCATATTGAAGACATGAAAATTAAAAATAATATCAATACAAATGCACTCTTTTTAACTGAAATAATTAACACCTCTTAATTAAAGTATATTTGGTTAAAAATCAACCAAGATATTATTATTTTTATCAAAAAGAAGTATAAAAAACTTTCTAAAAAATCTGGAAAAAAAGAAAAAAGGTTTAATTATTCATTTTCCTTATCTTTTCTGCGTTTATAACCTATAAACAAGCAGATTATAAGAATAATGATTAAACCAATAAATGTAAATATTGTTTTTGGATTATCTAATTGCTTAGTTACCTCCTCTTCATCAAGTTCATATGCTTTAACATCTTCACTGGAACTAGACGAACTAGATTTACCTGCATCAGAAGAAGCAAAACCTCCAACACTAGCTAAAGAAGCAACATTTGCAGTTAAACCTACAGTAAGTAAGTTTTTATTAGCATTAGATTCATCAATTTGACTTAAACTATTGGCATTAGAACTACCATTAATTCCAGGATTTGAAATTGGTTTACCTCCTTGGGAAGTACCATTACCATAATCAGATCCTCCAACAGGACCATATTGGCCACCGCCACCAGGACCCAAATTACTTCCAGGACCAGGGATTCCGCCACCAGGACCCAAAGGACCTGAGCCAGTACCTTCACCATGGCCTCCAATTTGTGGACCAGTATACCAAATAGGATTTGTTTTAGTAATCACTGTAGGACCAGAAGCAGGTTTGTCATTACCTCCAGGTGTAGCAGTTCCATTTCCATGAGGATTATTTGGTACAACAACAGAAGTCCAATTAATAAATGACTTAATTAATGGTTTAAATTTAATTTTATCTCCCAAATTAAATATAGAATCATCAGGAACACCTTTTTTACCATTAGATTCCCAGTAATTATACCTTGCATCAACATATAAATGTGATTTATCAAATGCACTGAAAGTAGCATCTCTAGGGGCCTTGTTATTCACAAGATTAGAATTATGTACAACAACATTAGCAGAACCTAAATAAAATGCTCCCCCTGCCTCCAAACCAAGATTATTAGAGATAGTTGAATTAAATATATTTAAGTTATTTTGAGTATGCCCATAGTAAACATATGAACTGTAACTAATAGCTCCTCCATAACTTGCAGAATTATTGCTTATAATCGTATTAGTAATTAAGAAGTTATTAGATATGTCTAAAGCGCCTCCCTTATTCCCTGCACGATTATCAGTAATTATACAACCATCAATACGCCCATCATTTGCTTGAACAGATAATGCCCCACCATTAATTACTGCCTTATTATAACGGACAGCTGAATCTTTAAGATTGAATTTGTTAAATGTTCCATAAATTACTCCACCATCTCCATAATTTCTATAAACATAAGAATTTAAGTTAGGATTATTACCAACAATAGTGGAATTAGCCACATTATTTGTAAAGGAACAATTGGTCAAATACAGTGAAGCTTTTGGTTTATATGTAGAATATTCGCCATAGTTTGAAATGGTTCCAATAGCTCCACCTTTATAAGCATTATTATGGTCAAATATTGAATCAGATATTTCTAAAACAGTATTTTTAGTAAATAATGCTCCACCTGCACCTAAAGGAACTTCACATACTGAGCGATGTTCATAGCGAACACCTTCCTCAATAGACCACCCAGTAGAATACTTTTCAAGCATACAATGGTCTAAATTAAGAATTGCAACATTCCTGTAAAATACAGTGTTATTAATTGTAAATACTTTAGAAGAATCTGTGTAAATAGCTCCACCATGAACTCCTTTATTATTACGAATTAAAGATGATTCAATAACTGTTTTACCAAAATCAGCTATAGCTCCACCTCTATGAGCATAATTTCCAGACAATTCAGTTAAATTAACAAATAAATTACCATAATTCAGGATAGCTCCACCCAATCCAGTATTTTTACAGTCAACCGTATACCAATACTCTTTACCTCTGTCATCCACAGTTTTATTTACAAAATCTGGGTCACCATTATCAAAGTAAGCAGAAGAGTTGCAAATTATTGAATTATTAATATATAATGTACCATTATTAATAAATAAAGAACCTCCAACCATATTATGACCATTGGCTATTACTAACCCATTAACAGTTAAAGTACCATTAGCTAAAATAGTAAATAATTGACTGTTATTTGCATCAACAAATACCTTACCAGGATTAATAGATAAAATAGTAATGTTTTTATCAATGATTAAATCAGACCCTTTAAACACTCCATTTTCCAAATAAATTACACAATGATTTAAAGATTTGGCCAAAGCAAAAGCTAGAGAAGCATAAGGACGTTCTTTACTACCATCACCGGAAATATCACTACCTCCAAATGCAACATAAATTGCAAATGGCGTATTATCTTTAACTAAATCATACAATGCATAAACCGCAGCATTTGCACGTTTAGATCCATTACCACTAATAAGATAATTGTTTATAACTTTATTAAACAAATTCTCACTAGACATAATTATAACTGCATAATCATCCCCTTTTAAGGAGTAAGAAAATATATTATTATGAGCCACAGTATTACTTGATGATTTACCTGTAAAAAAGATAGCTGATTGATTAGCAACACTGGAATTTCCAGCAATATTTATATCATTGTATTTTATTGAATCATAAGCAGAATTACAAGCATAATATCCAAATATTGAAACACCACTAATAGTTAAGTTATTATGATTAAATTCTGTATAACTTGAATCAACAGAATTAACAACTTTATTAGCTATTCCAGAGATATTATTATAAACAAATTCATTATCTTTAGAATTTTTAATAATTATAACATCTACAAGATTATTAAAAGTTATATTATTAGAAAATATATGGTTTGAAGAAGTGTTCACTAATTTAATAAATGCTCCACCATTTTCACCAGATAACATATTATTAATTACATAATTACCTCTACCTCCGACAACAGATATGCTAGAGTTTGTTAAATTATTATTTTTAATATAAACTTTAGAAATATTATTTAGAGTTATTGTAGAGTTAAATAAAACCAAATTAGTAATATTAACTGATGAAGAACCACTATTGAGAATTAAGTTAAC
>UMBQ01036069.1_pt1 | contig 10244 bp, 7 predicted proteins | sample 1964041 | NCBI WGS metagenome assembly UMBQ01 (sample SAMEA4835950, study PRJEB28245) | human gut metagenome | biome: gut microbiome; material: fecal sample | place: Denmark | collected 2008 | reverse complement strand
GGCCCCATGGCCTGATAATACTGCCGCGTTTTTTCTGCATCCACGTTGATGATCGTTCCCAACCCTATCATTTTGCTTCCTCGTTAAAATATGGGGCATGCGCTTTGCAATGCCCCATGTCTTGTTTATTGCTTTTTAGTCCCGGCGGAAAATGTCGCGGGTGTATACCTTTTCTTTCACATCGTCCAGCACGCTGTCGTACCGGTTGGCAATGATTGCCTGGGACATTGCCTTGAACTGTTCCAGGTCGTTCACCACTTTGCTGCCAAAGAACGTTTCCCCATCGTTCAGCGTCGGCTCATAGATGATCACCGTTGCCCCCTTTGCCTTTACGCGCTTCATCACGCCCTGGATGGAGCTCTGGCGGAAGTTATCGCTGTTGCTCTTCATCGTCAGGCGGTATACCCCGATGGTCACCGGCTTTTCCTGTGCGGCATTATAGTCGCACTCCTCACCGTAATCATAGTACCCGGCCATGCGCAGCACACGGTCCGCAATAAAATCCTTGCGGGTGCGGTTGCTTTCCACGATTGCACCGATCAGATTTTCCGGTACATCGGCATAATTGGCCAGCAGCTGCTTCGTATCTTTGGGCAAGCAGTAGCCACCGCCCGATGTCAAGTCTTGGACAACATTTTTCACAATTTTCTATTTTAGACGTGCTGCCACATCCCGCCGCAAATCCTTGATTTTCCTTGATATTCCGCCGTTTTTCTCTTTGGCAGTCTATTTTTTTGCCCTAATCTTCATTTTTACCGCTGATGATCTAGGTTCTTCACCTTTTTCAATCATAAAAGATTCCTTGTTTAATCTTTTTCTGTGCTGCGTCATATCTTTACAGGATTCCATATCAATCTTTTCCAAAAATCCTGCTTATCTCTGGTTTTTCCATCAAAAGCAGAAATTCGATTCAACATGCCATCAACAGCCCGAAAAGATAGGTGTCAAAAATGCCCTGAGATTTTTGTTAAAAAAGACTAAGATTTTTAATTTTCGAGCAAGCGATACACTTTTCCCTCTCCATCATGTTTTTTGTTAAAAAATAAACATTCGTTAAAAGTCCGGCAAAGATTCATCTGGTTTGTCAGAAAGATAGCCTTTTTCACAATAAAAAAGCTCCCACCTGCAACTCAAAGTTTCCTTTGAATCACAAGTGGGAGCCACTACCAAATCTTCAAATATTATTCTTAGTTCTCTTTTTGTTCTGCTTCAATTTCAGATTTTTTTCTTCTGCCCCGGCGTTTCTTTTCTGTTTCCGGTTTCACATCCCCAATATCATAAATGACAACTTGCTCATCCGGGTACAAGGTTCCATTCAAGGTATAGCTAAGTTTACCACCGTTGTCATCTTCGAAAGGCAGCATTCTCCGAAACTCTACCTGGATAGCCGGCACCTTAATGCTGATTGCATAAGTCTGCTTGCTTTCCTCATTACTGAACTTGACCGCATTCGGATCTTTTTCTGAACAAGGCTGAATCGCAATCTGCCTGGTCTTTGCGTTGAGCAGCACCTTGATGTAAGGCGCGTAGTTTAACTCTACAGCTGTTGCCTTATTGAATTTCAGGCTGTTTGAAGTCACCGTCATAACAGACTCGCCTTTCGGTTGCTTTAGATTGATTACCTCAAATCCTTTCAAAATTTCCATTTCACATTTCTCGCTTTCATATTCTATGTGTATCTGCTCTGGCTTTGCATCAACCAGTGCCATCACCTTTTCTGTTGCCGTTTCCAATCTCTTGAAGGAAACAGCCTTCCATGTAGGTCTGATGGGAACGAACCCTAACAGCACTCCTTTTCGTAAAGGAACCAGCCTTTGCTGCTTTGGGCGAATACGCCTCCTCTTGCCTGCAATCTGTTCCAGCCGTACCTGTGCCTTATCCCAGATCTCTCGTTCTACGATTGCGGGATGATGGTCTGGTATAAAATACTGCTCCACCTCGCCTTCGTTTTTCTTGGTCTTGTGGGTCAAACAATCTACCGTATAGGTTTTCTGCATCAGAACGTCGCCGCAGTATTTTTCATTCCGCAGGATATTCTTGACCGATTCACCCGTCCACGGGTTATTTTTGATCGTTCTGATTTCCAACGCATTGAGCTTTTCTGCAATTTCTGCCGGGTGCATTCCTTTATCAAAGCTCATATAGATTGTACGAACAATTTCAGCTTCGTTGGTAACGATCACCATTTCGCCATCATCGTCCGTATCATAGCCCAGCAGACTCGTCGTACTGATTTTTTGCGTTCCGGCTTTCATCCGGCTTCGAGTTGCCCACTTGATATTAGTGGAGATGCTTCGGGATTCCTCCTGTGCGAAAGAAGCCAGCATCGTCAGAAATACTTCTGCCTTTTCATCCAGACTATCCAAGCGTTCCTTGTCAAAATACACACTGACAGGTGGCCGGAGGTTCCGCAGCAATCGAATATTAGTCAGGCAGTCCACTACATTACGAGCAAAACGACTGATAGACTTCGTAAGAATCAGATCAATTTTCTTAGCCTTTGCATCCTCTATCATCTGCTGAAACTGCACTCGATGCTTAACTTGTGTACCAGAGATTCCTTCATCCGCATAAATGCCTGCCAGCTCCCAGTCTGGATGCTCCGCTATAACAGTGTTGAAATGTGCCATTTGCTCTTCCAGACTGGTTTCCTGCGCCTCCTGATCTGTGCTGACACGACAGTATGCAGCGACACGCTTTTTAGGTGGTTCTTCTGTTTCCGCCACGACACCCACTGTTGCAGGAATTATTTTCACATCATAGGTCTTTGTCAGGCGAGGGGTCTTTTTTCTTCCCTTTTCCTTACGTCGTTCTACCACAATTGGCCTTTTAGCATGACTATCGCTTGCCACATTTCTCCCTCCTTCCACTTTTTCTTCCTATTACAAAGTTGCCCATGTTATAGCATTATCATTAATGTCATAACATGGGCAAACACTATTTGCAGACTCTCTATCTTACTTATTATACCGCATTGTGGGTATCTCCACAATATCCATTTGCATACCCAACCCGTATAATGAAACATACAGAACGTTTTTTTACAAGCAAAAGTGGTGACAGCTTTGATTGATTTTACTCCTCTGTGGGAAACTATGCGCCGCAAGCAGGTAACACAGTACAAGCTTCTCAAAAACGGCTTGGACAACAAAACGCTGGACACTCTGAAAAAGAATCGGAATATTACACTATCCACATTGGAAAAACTCTGTCAGATGCTCGATTGCACTCCCAATGATGTCGTGCAGTTCATTCCAGACGATAAAAAATAATGCCGTCATAGTACCGTATAGTCGGTGGCTGTGACGGCATTCCATTATATATAGGTAGAAACGCTCACTCTATAACTATCACATTCCTACGGAATGAAACACCCGCCTGGTCGAGAAGATTCACAAATCCCCTCACCCAGACGGGCGTTGTTTTTTCGTGCAGTTTCAAAGGCAGGCTATCCGGGGCGGTCATCTTATATGTACCACACCTGCCGAAGCATTACTGCCACCAATTCCAGAAGAATCACCATGCTGCCAACCACCTGCGGGACCATAAAAATCACAAATCCACCGATCAGCATTTGAAGTGCTTCCATCCCCTGCGACTGCTGCAGAAGGTACGAAAGCACCGCCGTTGCTAATAACACACTGCCTAGCAGATAGAAAAACCATGCAGAACAGTGATGCAGAAATACCACAAACCACTTTGCCAGCCACACCGCAAGGAGCAGCGGCAGGGTTATCATCACCAGCACCAATTTTAACAGCCATCGAATCGCTTTCATAATGTCCTCTTTCCGGCTGGTCTGTTGCCCATGTTATAGCACACGCTTTGATGTTCCAACATGGGCAAACCCAGTCCTTTCTCAAATTCAGCCTGTATGCAGTGCTTTTACAGTATCCTGTATGCTCTGCTCATATTTGAACCGAACCACGATGCGCCCTCCATCATGCACAAAGACATTTTCGATAAAGGCCGACACCATACCTGCTGTGAGCCTCGTCCCGTGCAGGAAATTTTCTGCCTGCTCCGCTGCTGCGCGTACCGTTCCCGGCACAACGCTCTGGATAGATTCTTCCGCTTTGAATTGTTCAATTTGCTCTTGCATCTCTGAAATTCGTCTATCACATTCCTGTTTTTTCTGCTTGTAGGTATCAAGTGGGAGTGTTCCGGCTGCATATTCTTCATACATCCGCATCTTCTCACCTTTCAGATTTTTAAGTTCCTGCTCCATCAGAGTTTTTCGGCGGTTTGCCTTTTTGTGGGCATCTTTTAAATCCTGTTCTTCCTTTTGAATATCACCATAAAGGGAATCCAGCAAAGAAAGTTCCTTTTTCAGTGCCTGAAAAACAGCATTTTCAATATCACTGACCTGAAAGACTTCGGAGGTACACTGAGTTTGCCCCACAAGTTCCAGTCCTTCTCTGCACCAGAATGTTGGAACGGTCTGTTTGAAATTATGCGCCATCACTCGCCTGCAATTTCCGCAGCGGACTTTTCCTTTTAGCGGGAAGTCCACACTGCCCATCAGTACTTTATGGCTGTTGCTCTTTATGACAAGCTGCGCTTTTTCAAATTCCTCACGACTTACGATTGCTTCATGGGTTCCCTCTGTAATGTACCGCTGCCCTTTGGGAACCGTTCGGATAATGCTTTTGCCGGAAATCAGTGTTTTGGTTTTGCCCAAAACCATCGCCCCGGTGTACACATACGCCGTGAGGATTTTCCAAACGCGAGAACTATCCCATAAGATCACAGGAGCTATGGTATAGGTCGTTTCTTTGCCATACGCCTTATTTTCTTTGTTATATACGCTTGGCACAGGAACATTTTCGTCATTGAGCATCATCGCTATATCTCTTGTTCCCAGCCCCAGAATCGCAAGGTCGAAAATACGCCGCACGATTTTTGCGGCTGGCGGGTCAATGATAAATGCGCCCTTTTTGTCCGGGTCAAACTGATAGCCGAACGGTGCAGCAGATGCCGTTGTAATACCCTTGCGCCACTTAACCTGATTGGCCGTCCGCAGTTTCTTTCCTGCATCCCGGCAGTACATGGTATTTACCAGATTACTGACGATCACATCCATTCCCAGCGTTGTACCTTTATAATTATTGCTGTCATAGTTATCGTTGATGGCAATGAGCCGAACACCAAGCAGGGGGAAAATCTGCTCCATGTATTCGCCCACACCGATATAATCACGGCCAAAACGGGAAAGGTCTTTCACGATGATGGTATCAATCTTGCCATTGCGCACACCGTCCATCATCTGCTGGAATCCAGGTCTGTCAAAATTGCTGCCTGTGTAGCCGTCATCTACAAAATCCATCACAGGCACATTTTGCAGGCTTTCTTTGCAGGAGATATACCGCAGGATCAGTTCTTTCTGGTTTTCAATGCTGTTGCTCTTATCCTTGCCATCTTTGCCCAAGTCGCCATCAGCCCTTGAAATGCGCTGATACGCTGCAATCATGTTTCTGCACTCTCCTTTCCAAGTTCTGTAAACACATCCTGAAATCCAAAAACAATCCGAATCCGCTTGTCCGCACTCACTTCGATTTTTTGAACAAGGGATTTTACCAACTGAATGTCAAATTCAAAGTTGTCCAGATGTTCTTCCAAATGAGCAGTCATATTCAGGTATTCTTCGATTTGCCGTTCCACTTCCGTTTTTTTGCTCTCCGCTTCCTGCAGCGCAGCTCGCAGGCCATCGTATTGTCTGGAATAATCTTCCCGAATCAGCTGGTAATCTTCGGAATCCACCACACCAGCCACATAGTCCGCATAAAGCTGTTCCCGCTTCTTGGCCATCTGACTGACTTTATCTGTCAGGCTCATAATTTCACCCTTTGCCCGGTAGACAGGATTCTGCACATCCTCGAATTTCTGCAATTCTTCCAGCACCTTCCGTTTATCGCTCAGCTGGACAATGAACAAATGCAGCTGATCCATTATCAGGGCTTTCAGCAGTTTTTCCGGAATCTGATGGCCGATGCACTTATCGTCAGCCTGTCTTGCCTTGCAGATGTAATAGCAGACCTTTTTACTTTCCTCCGCTCCATGCGGCAGTCGTTCAAACTCCATCGGTCTGCCGCAGTCTGCACAAAATACCATTCCGGCAAGATCATTCTGATATTCCGCCCGAATCTGCTCCGACTTTGCTCTTACTGTCTGGAATACTGCTCGATTCTTGTTCAAGATTTTTTGCACCTTTTCAAAATCATCCCTTGCGATGATGGCCGGATGTGTGTTCTTTGCCACATACCACTGTTCTTTGGGAAGGTCGTGCCTGTCCTGTCCTGCGAATAACTTCTGTGTACTCTTATTGTTGATGGTATCGCCCACATAGGTTTGATTTTCCAGAATATGCCGGATCGTGGTTACGCCCCACTTTTTACAGGTAAGCACTTCTTTTCCCTCAACCATTTTTCTATGCCACTCCCGTGGAGTCGGAACCTGCAGCAATGTCATTCGTCGGGCAATTTCAAAAATCGGTACGCCCATCAGTTCCCACTGGAAAATCAACTGCACATAAAATGCAGCTTCCGGGTCAATTTCATTACGCTTTGTCATGGGGTTCCGAATATAGCCATACGGAGCATCGTTTCCAACAGCATAGCCTGCTTCTTTCTTACGCTGCAAAGAAGTCCATATCTTTTTGGATATGTCTTTCGCGTACATTGCGTTGACCATATTCCGAATCGGGAGAGCCAGACTTTCCATGTCCTCTTTGCGCGTACTGTCAAAATTATCTGTAACAGCAATCAATCGAATCCCCAAAAATGGGAACACCGTTTCGATATAGTATCCTGCTTCCAGATAGTTGCGGCCAAAGCGTGAGAGGTCTTTTACAACGATACACTTGATTTTCTTCTGCCGTACATCGTTCATCAGGCGGGTAAATGCAGGCCGCTTGAAATTTGTTCCCGTAAATCCATTGTCGAAGTAGGTATCCACATAGCTCAGTTCCCTGCTGCGGTTGATATAGTCCTGCACCAGTGCGATCTGCGTTTCCATGCTTTCTTCTGTTTCTTCATCCTCAACAGAAAGCCGCCCATAGATTGCCGCAGGCATTTTTGCTTCTTCCAGTTCCGGGAGCAGCACAGAAGCTGCCGCCTGTTCCGGCTGCGGGAGATTTTTTCTACTCTTTCGTGCCACTGTCTGTACCCTCCACTTCTATCCGACTAAGCATCTGTTTCCATTCATCCGTTTTCATGGTCAGGCTGATTTCTACCTGTCCATCGTCCAGTAATGTAACCGTGACCTGCTCGATATACTTTTTCACAAAATTGCGGTCAAGTTCCTCCGGGGTCTTATACTGTGCCATCTGCTGAATCCACGGATTGCGCAGGCTCAACGCCCGTTCCCATACCAGCGTATCTTCCATAATTGCTGTAAGCTGTTCATTCAATTTCCGATGTGCTTCTTCGTAGTCCAGCAGTTCGGCACGATATTGTTCTTCGGTGATTTCATCGGCTATATAACTCTCATACAGCGGCACACGGCGAAACTGTTCCATATTCAGTTCAGCCAGAACGGACTTCATCTGCAACGACTTTTCGGCTCGAACTACCTCGATTGCTTTCTTGCCTGCTCCCTGCTGAATCGCTGCAGCCAGCTTTTCTTCCTCCAGATGTTCCAGTTCCAGAGCGGCCATCACCTTTTTATAAATGGTAGCTGCCGGGACTTTCAGATTCTTTCCGTTTTCCTTGTGTGCGCGGCAGTAACGGCAATAGAAAAGTTCTTCCCCTGTTCTCTTATCCTTGTGCCAGCAGAGTGCGTGGCCGCAAGTGCAGACAATGTGTTTTGCCAGCGGGTTCGGTTTTTTGTAGCTTTTCCGAATGGAGATTTTGTTCTTCCCCTCCCTCATATTGCAAGGGAAAGCATAGAACTGTTCTTTGGTTATGTATGGTTCGTGGCAGTTTTCTGCAATAATCTGGCGGCTTCCATTTGCCGCCGCACCCGTATAAGTCGGGTTTCGGAATAAACACCGCAACATATCCGTTGTCCACTGGTCTGGTTCTGCATCATAAGGCTTTCCCAGAATTCTCTTTTTGTGCTTCATGGGAGGTTCCACGCCTTGCTCGTTCAACCACTTTGCAATGTTACGCATTTTCTGACCGGACGCATATCTGGAGAAAGCCTCGCTTAAATAAGGAGCAACTTCTTCATCCTTTATCATGTTGCTTTCGCCATTCCTGCGGATATAGCCAAATGGAACAGAGTTTGTCAGCCGGAATCCTGCGCCTTGTTTCCTTCTCCACGCAAACATGATTTCTGCGTGCATCTCACAGCGTTTTGCTTCAAAATAGTCCTCGACTTCTTTTCGGCTGGCTGTTCTGGTGTCCAAGCCCTCATCCAGTACGATCAGGTCGATGCCCGTTGCATAGAGCGTTTCCTTGATTGCCTGTCGTGCCGCCGGGAAATCCGGCCCGCAGTAGTACATGGATGCCACAATAATGCAATCAAATTTTCGCTCTACGCCATCATCGGTCATTTGGTCAAACGCGGTGCGCGCCTTTTCATCGTTCTTGCGGTCAGAATACTTTTTCAGCAAATCCAGTTCTTTATGTTCCGCCAGATATGCCGCAATACGCTGATTCTGCTCGGCAATCGCCAGTTCACCTTGATGGTTCTTCCATGGAAGCGTCCGGGTATAGCTTACACACTTCATACTGCATTTCCTTCCGTTTGAACACTACTGCAATATTCCAGCACATTGCGAATTTCCTGATCGAAGCGGTACTGGATATGAATGTGTTCCTTATCATAGACGGTGATGCTCTCTACCAGTTCCACCAGAACGCGGCGGTTCAGACTTGTCAGGTTTTGATAGGACTTGAAATCTTCAATCCACGGCAGATGTTCCACATCCAGATTGTTCAGACAATCCCTCTGGCGGTTCATTTCTGCTTTGGCCTTACGGATAGCTTCAACCTTTTCATTAAAGGAATGGCTGAACTCCTTATACTCTTCCTTGCTGACAATACCGCTGCTCATATCTTCATAAAGCTGGCGGCGCAAGGTCTGGTATTTCTGTTCTTCCTGCTCCAGCATTTTCAGATGTTTTTCCACAGATTTCAGTCTGCGTTCATTCTTGGGAATCTCATTGATTTCATCCAGACGATATTCCAGTCCACTGATCTGCTGGATTTTTCCCTGCAATGCGGCCAGCACCACTTCGGCCAGCTTACTTTCGCTGATAAGATGCGAGGAACAGCCCAGACCGTTGTGGTTTGTGACGCAGTGCAGATAAATATATTTCTTTCCGTTTTTTGATACGGTACGCCGCACCATGTTCTGTCCACAGCCGCCGCAGCGAACGATGCCCGAAAATAGATTTACAGTTTGCTGGCCTTTCGATGCACAGGTGTCCAACTTCAAGACTTCCTGCACCGTATGGAACAGCTTTTGCGGAATGATTGCTTCGTGCATATTGGGAACTCTGATCCAGCCGGATTCTTCCACATCCCGAATTTTCTTGATTTTGTAATTGATTTTCTGCCGCCTGCCCTGCACCATCGTCCCTGTGTAGACTTCATTTTTCAGAATCCGAAGCACCTGAATCGCCTGCCACTTTGCATGAGTGCCAGCTTTGAACCCACTATGGTAATTCAAACCGCACAGCCGTTTGTACTCGCTGGGGGCCAGCACATTCTCGCTGTTCAGCTGTTCGGCAATCGCCTGTGCGCTCATACCTTCCAGTTTTCTGCGGTAGATAGAACGGACAATATCTGCTGCATACTCGTCTACCACCAGACGGTTTTTGTTCCGTTCATCTTTGCAGTAGCCGTAGATTGCATAGCCACCGATGAACTCTCCTTTGCGCCGTTTCATGTCCAACTGGCTGCGCACCTTGATGGAAATATCCCGGCAGTAGGAATCGTTCAGAAGATTCTTGAACGGAACTACTATACTGTCCGAATCACTGCTCTCGGAATTTGCATTGTCATAGTTGTCATTGATAGCGATGAAGCGAATCCCCATCATCGGGAAAATCTGTTCCAGATACTTTCCCATCTCGATGTAGTTACGGCCAAGTCGGGATAAGTCTTCTTGTGTCAAGTAGGGACTAAAAAAATTTTGAGAATTTACAAGCCGTTCATAGGTGGACAACCACCCGTGAACGGCTTGCGTTTTCTCTACGCTCTTGTGCCGTTCTTTGTGCGACGCTTCTTATACGCCGCCGCAAATGCCTCCAACATCGGAGTGACCGGAAGCTCGTTGTCAGGCTTGGACAGATACTC
>UMBQ01010732.1_pt1 | contig 10820 bp, 15 predicted proteins | sample 1964041 | NCBI WGS metagenome assembly UMBQ01 (sample SAMEA4835950, study PRJEB28245) | human gut metagenome | biome: gut microbiome; material: fecal sample | place: Denmark | collected 2008 | reverse complement strand
CTTCCGCCCCTCGAATAAGCTATTTTTATCTTCTCGACACCCGTGTCGATATTGCAAAGACGCATTATCGGCATAATCGGATGTGGGCAGACAGTTTCGCCGTCAAGTGACACTCCGGTATAATCGCATATATAGTTACCGCAGATAAGCTGCACCGGCTGGAGCGGGAAGTTTGTAGCTGTAAAGGTTTCCGAAAGGTTTTTCTCGTACTTTCGGCAGTAGTTGCCGAGCAGGGTCATAAAGCTGCGTATTTTCAACTCTGCCGCCCGCTCGGTTACTCTTGCCTTCGCACGCTCGAATTCAAAAGGGTCATCAAGGAAAGCACAGCAATACTGATATGGTGCAAGTCCTGTAAGGAAGTCCTCCTTCGTGAACTCCTCGACAGGCTTTAACTTTTCGATATCTTCTATCGCCATTGGCTTTTACCTCTTTCGTTTTATTTAGAACGGATAGTCTTCGTCTGTAGGTGTGGGTGCTTCGGGCGGCGGTGCTATCACGCTGCCGAAATTGCCCATAGCGTTGCCCTGATCAAGCGGCTTATCGTCAGGCACTTTTAAGCCCTCAAGCACAGCACCGACCGAGTGGAACGCCATGAATTTAACTGCCCAACCTGTTGTTTTGCCGTCCTGCTTCAGATACTCCTCGTTGCGGAAGAGACCTCCAACGAGCTTGCCCTTGAAGTTATCAGCGTACTTATCGCCCCACACGAGCTTGAAGCTACTGCTGTTCGATTTCTCAACGCAGGTATGGAACGTCTTTAAGCCTCTGCTTGCAAGTCCCGTCTTAGTGTCGATAACGAGCTGATTTACGATACAGCCCCACTTCTTGTTTTCTCTGGTGTCGCCGTCATAACGCTTCTTGAAGTAGCCCGGCTGTTTGTCGCTCTTGTCGGTATCGAGATAGATCTTTATCATATCATCGCCGTTTCTTGAGGTCGTTTCCTCGACCTTAAGTATTTTCATGACGTGACCGCCCGGAGCAAGCTTTTCGTACTCGCCAAACTCCTGTACATCTTTGTAGCCTTTAGGTTCAAGCATTTTCTTTATCCTCCGTTATGTTAAAATATTCTCGGATGGTGTTATCCACCATCTTTAAGTCGTTGTCTATAGCTGTATCTGCGAACATATCTATAGGCGATTTTTCAAGGCACTTATCGTCCTGCTTGTTCGTCAAGAAGACGTATCTACCGTCTTCATAGACACTTCTGAGGACCACAGTACACATGCCTTCTATGCAGACTTTTTCGTCAAGCAACTTGCCGATAGTCTTCGGCTTCATGTTTCCGCTATCGTCCGAATCTGTGTGCATCATCACATAGACGATCTTGTCCGGTGGCAGTGCTTTAATATTCTCAAGCAAACTCCAAAACTGATCTGCAACGCTGTTGTAAAAGCTATATATCTGATTGCCTGTGCTGGTTGACGAGTGCCCTCTCATAAACTGATTTGTCATCAGATAGCCTGCATCGTCTATCACGATAGACTTTGCTTTACACTTAGCAAGTCCTTTGACTATCGTGCCGTAGTTGTCTGTGCATAAGGTCTTTGGTGGGTTTTTGAACGGCAACGGCTTGCCGATTACGTTAAACACGGCAAAGTCCTGACAGTGCCTGAGCGATGTACTTTTGCCGCTACCGCTCCGCCCTACAATTAAAACCGGTATACCCATTACTTTATCTGCAGGTTGGCCTTACTTACAAGTCTTGCACCTGCTACCTCCTTTCCTTCGTTTATTGCTGCTTTTATTGCCGCCTTGTCGGGCTCAGGCGCTTTATATCTCAGATACTCGTCTGACAATTTCTCAATATCGTCTATCTGCACTTCTGAGCTCTTGCGGAAAGACAGCGCAACTCTTGCAGTCTTAAAGTCCTGCCCGCTGAGAGCATCCGACAGCAAACGCTTTAAGCTGTCGATTTTCTTTTCAGCGGCTTTCTGGCGCTCAGCAAAAGCCAGCTTTTCAGCTTTGAGTGCCTCTGCATCTGCCTTGAGGTTTTTAACCCATAAAGCGATGTTCTCAATTTTCTCGTCACGCTCAAGCTGTATTTTCTCAAACGCTTCAATGTCTGTGATTTCGCCCGTCTCCTCGTCTAAGAGCGAGTACAGACGAGTGTCGATGTCATAAAGTGATGACATTATATCTCCTCCGTCATTTTCGTAAAAAACTGCTTTGCTTTTGCTACGAACAAATCGTGATTACTGTCTTCGGAATTATTGCCGATAAACTCGCAGAGCCGCTTCGCCGCATCAATAGCTGTTGCAAGGTACGCTTTAAACGTTTCCTTGCTGTCGGGTACGCTCACCGTAAGCTCTGACTGCTCACGCTTAGCAGCTTCAAGCTGACTGCGGAGTTCTTCAAGTTTCTTTTCGTTTTCAGCCTTAAGGCTGTTCATCTGCTCCGTATGCTCACGGCTTAGGCGAATTGTATCTTCCTGCACCTTGTCGATTTGCTCCTCATATGTCTTGCAGATATTCGTAAAGGTGTCCTTGTCAACAGCACCGTCCGGAAGTGCCACTTCCACATCTATCGGACGGTTTTCAAGTTCCTTTATCTCGGCTTCGAGTGCTGCTATCTGCTGTGACAATGTGTTCTTGGCTTTTTCAAGTGATTTCGCCTGCTGAGCGGCGGCGGACGCTTCGGCTTCGGCGGCCGACTTATCGGCTACCGCCTTATCCTTTTCCGCTCTGATCTGTCGTATCTGCTGTTCAAGTTCACGGACGGAGGTGTTTTCAAGGTCGGTGTTCTCGGTTATTTCTGTACGTTCTTCTTCAGAAAGGGAAGATAAAAGATAGAGCTTTTTCACTCCGATTTGTGTCCCCTGGGACACAAAATCAGATGGCAATTTCTCTATTACTTCTATATAACGATAAACCTGTCTGCGTTTGATTCCTGTTTCCTTTTCGCAGTAATCCTCAAACGTGCTATACCCCAGCTCCTTATAGAGCTTGCTGTCCCTCATTTCTTTAAAGCCCTTGCACATCTCGTACAGGCTCTGCTGTGCTACCTGTGCCGCCGCTTTGAGGTGGTAGTTAAGGTTTACTGCCTTGACATAATCGTCTGTTACCGCCTTTTCTGTATCCGCAGGCGGTGTGCGAAGTCCGGGAATTATCATGCTGTTTTCCTCCTTTTATCGCTGAAAATCTTTTCAAGATGTGTCTTGTAATCTTTGATCAGTGCATCTACGTCCTCATTCGGTGCTATGTTTCTTTTTCCTCTGACCTGTACGATTTTTCCGTCCGCTGAGACTTCCATTGTATAGTACGGCTTGTCCGGCTCGGATTTTTTACGGATGAACATTATACTCAGAGCGCCTTTTGCGTGCCTTTCGGCATATCCGCCGACGCAATGGCTTAAAGCTTTACCTTCGTAAGCTATATCCGACAGCTGCTTCGGTTGTACTATCATCAGATTTCCGTCAGAAAACTCAAGCTGTTTGCGTTCCTCGATATGCTTTGCAAACTCCGCTCTTACCGCTTTATCGTGCTGATACTCGATAGTTGCCGACAGCCTTTCGTGCATTGCCTCAAAATTATGCGGAAAGCATATCGCAGTATCTTTTGTGTCATATCTGAGCTGTTTGCACTGGTCAAGGTAATCGCTGTAATCTCTTGTGTTTATTTGGTTATCGGCAAGGTATCTTGACATTCTTTGCGGTGTTGCGCCGGTTGCGTCTAAAAAGCGTTTCAGCGTTCCGTATTCATAGCCAAAGACCTTCGATATAAGTATCAGGTCTTCCGGTGTCGCTTTTGGAAAATGCTCCTTATTTACCCTGTAAGCGTTGTATAAGTGTTCCTGCCCTTTGAGAACTTTGAACTCGGATCTTGTAAGACCGAGCATTTCAAGAAGATTATTACTTTTCCAGTTAATATAACTCGGCAATGTAAGTTTTGCCACACCGCCCCAGTATTCTGTGTACATTTCTTCGATGAGATCGTAATTCTGCTTCATCAGATACTCAAGATTCGGGTGTCGGCAGTACAGGTACAAGTAGTACATCAGCAGCTTTCCTGCATATTTTTCATATTGACTGTAACGCATATCCGACCGGCTTATCGCCTTTTTGTTGATGATCTTATACGTGTTGTTGAAGCTATACCCGTATGAAGCTGAGCAGAAGACCGGCTCACGAAACTCTGAGCGAATGTCCCACCGCTTACCGTCTTCACTGCCGTATCTTACTGCTCCGTCTTTTGCAAACACATAGCGCTGTCGCTCGACGATATAACCGTTAGAATATCTGTGATACCCTCTTGCGAACAATTCCGCACCACGTGTCAGAAATATTATGTAGTTTGCCGCTCCCTTGCCTTCCATTTTGCTCATCTGATCTGCTGTAGCGGCCGGAAAGCTGTGCATAAGAAATTCTTTACGTTCTTTCTTCATGCCGCACCTCAGAAGTCGAGCAGACTGTCGAGGTCAAGCTGTAGCTTGCCGCTGTCTGCTTCTGTGGAAGTTTTGCTGTTGCTGAACCCGCCGTCACCGAGATCAAGCGTCATAGTGCATTTTATATCCGCACCGGGAAAGTAAAATGCTACTGCACGCTTGTATACTTCGAGATCTTCGAGGCTTGCACCTGCGCCCTTGACCGTTGCCTTGAGGCAGTCGGCGAAAGACTTGTCCGACTGCTCTATGGCCTGTTTAAACTCTGCATTCTGCTCGCAGAATTTGCAGATAGTCCTTAAAACAGCGTTTTTTACTTCTGTTTCATATTTGCCGAGCTTTGCGTCTGTCAGCTCGGCTGTAAGCTTTTCTTTTATTTCCATTGACTTTTCCTCTTGCCAGTGTTATACTTGTCTTGTACATTTTCTTTTGCCGTCTTCGGACGGCTTATTTTTTTTATTTGTCTTTCTTGCTTTTTCTTGCCGCTCTTATCAGCCTTATCTCTGCAACGTATTCCTTGTATAACGTTTCCGTAAGCCACCCCATGCCGTGCCAAACTGCGATTGCCACCAACACAACCGGTACGATCTCGCCGCCAATGGCATTATAGCCACGCTCTGCGTATGCGAGAGCCGACAGCGGTATGTACATCATCATGGCGGCGCAAGCTGTTATCCACAGCCGCAGAAGCTGGGACAATATGTACGCGATTATCTTAGATATTTTCATTCATCTCCATCCTTTCTGCGAGCTCTGACTTGAAAAACCGCCAGAGCTTAGGTCCTACCTTGTGAGCAGGAATATCTCCGTTCCTTGCCCATTTACGCAAGGTACCCGTGTCTATTCCGATGTACCTTGCCGCCTGTTCCGTATTCATCATCTCAGGGAACTGTGTCTTTTTGTACATAACGCACCCCGCTTACACCGCCATATATTTGTTTACAAAATATGTCTGACCTTTTCCGGTTACCTTTGTTGTACGATTTATTCTTATCGAACCGTCCGGATTGTTCACCGTGCTTTCCTTGACTTCAAACAATCCCATTTCCATTGCTCTCTGTGTGGGCATATTGTGCGAATTGCCGCCCTTTATCAGATAGCCGTCCTGCCTTAACTGCTCGAATAACCTTTTCTGTCCTGTCTGAACGCCGTTTTGCTTAAGGATTTTCGCAAGGTCGCCTATCAGTATTGATGTGTGTGCCGTTTCGACTGCTCTTGCAAATAACACTTTAGGCTTGTCCTGCTCAACCTGTGCTTCTAACTCTATACGCTTTGTTTTTTCTTCTTTGAGCTTTGTTGCAAGCTGTATCAGAAAGTCCGGAGACGTCAGCGCATGCTCAAGTGTATCGTCTGTCATATATGCACCGTTTCTGCGTATTGTTGGCAGTACCTCGTCAAACACCCAGCTCTCAAACTGTTCAGCCGCAGGGAGCTTGCTGTGCGTTATCAGGCGGTAGACATTGCCCTCGTTGATGAATTTTGCATGCTGTTCTCTGCCCATGTTGTCGATGAGGTCGTGAAACACTACCCCATCTTCTTTACAATGTCTTGCAAGTGCGTCCTTTGTGTTTGAATACCCGAGTGCCTTTGCGATGTCCGAGCCGCAGAACAGCACTGTGCCATTCTCATCAATTGTCCTTATCTCGCCAAACTTGGCGTTGTTGAAAATCTGTAAATTGTTCATGTAAATTACTCCTTTATTTTATTTGTGGTTCACTGAACCACATCAGGTCCTACTCTCTTAGCTTTATGTTCTTGTCATTCTCACCGTCATGTGCTATAATGGCACTGAAAGGGGGTGAAAATAATGGGATACTACAATCAATCTCAAATATGCTTGAATGGGCATATCATAACAAGAAACATCAATCGCAATCCGGAATTAGGAGAAAAATATTGTAGAATCTGCGGCGCTGAAACCATTTGTGAATGCTTAAAATGTAAAACGCCAATACGCGGTGAATATGAAGTCGAGGGCGTTGTTTGTCTCTCAACTCATAAGCACTCTGCTCCGGCGTACTGCCACAACTGCGGTGAACCTTATCCTTGGACAGAAGATGCGCTTGAAACAACAAGAATGATTTTAGATGAAGAAGAGAGTCTAAACGGCGATGAACGTGAAAAGTTAAAAAAGTCTTTGCCCGATCTGATCTCCGATACCCCAAGAACCTCACTTGCAGTACTTCGATTTAAGAAAGTCTTAAGTAGTGTTGGAAGCATAACCAAAGACGCTCTTATGAAATTCGCTGTTTCTATGGCGTGCGAAGCTGCTAAAAATCAATTAGGACTTTAACCCTTTTTTCTCAATCAAGAAAAGTCTTGTACCCGGGCATTCATTCAGCCCGCAGTTATAAGGCTTTTCTTTTACCCAGCAGTTACACATTGCTTTCTGCTTTTTGCCACAGTGTGAGCAAAAATTCGACCCTGTTGGTATCTCTTTTTCACAGCTGTGGCACTTTTCCTTGTCCACCTTCCTCACCTCCTTTGGTTGTTGCGTTTGTTTCCGTTTTGGAAACTTAACATGCAAAAAAAATAGCATTTTTCTCGCTATTCGACAGCCCGAGACAAGCGGAAATTTTCTGTATTTCACTTGCTTTAAACTCGCTTTCATTATCGAGTTTCTTATACAATCCCTGACGTGTCAATCCTGAAATCTCTGCTAGCTTTTGTAGCGTAATATGCTTCTTTTTTGCAATTGCCTTTAACAGTTCGCTATTTGTCACTTTTAACCTCCTTTCTGTTGTCACAATGCAATAATAGCACTAAGTTTCCAAAATGTCAACCCGTATTAACACTTTTCTGCATTATGCACAAAAAACGCAGTGAATTATTGTTTACATTTTAGAAACCAATATGTAAATTTTAGTTGACAATACCGCAACTTAGCTATATAATTAAAAGTAGAAAGGATGCGATATTATGACACTAGGCGGACGAATCCGAGAACTTCGCAGAAAAGCCGGTTTAACTCAATCTGCGCTTGCGGAAAGAATCGGGTATTCCACAAAAGCGAGCATCTCAAAAATCGAATCTGATGTATTGGATGTAAATCAATCAACCATTGTTGCTCTTGCCAAAGCGTTAGGAGTTACCCCCAGCACTTTGATGGGTTGGGATGACGAAGAAAACAATCCGGAAAAAAGCAACATAGCTTATGTTATAAAAGACGGGATATATAACATTCCACTTTATGAAAGCGTTTCAGCAGGTTTCGGTGCCACTGCTCAGGACTGTATTATAGATTATATACCTACAGTTATCCGTAATCCGTATGAAGCTAAAGAAACCATAGCAATAAAGGTCGCCGGCGATAGTATGTATCCTAAAATAGAAGACGGCGACACCATAGTAATCCACAAGCAGGACAGCGTTGACAGTGGACAGATAGCTGTCGTTCTGATAGACGGCGAAGATGCCGTTGTGAAAAAAGTCAAGTATGACAAATCGTGGGTTGACCTTATTTCCATCAATCCCGAATACAAAACACGGCACTTTGAAAAAGAAGAAGTTAACAGACTGAGAGTGCTTGGACTTGTAAAACAGATAATAAAAACGGTCTGAGGTGACAAATGAGCCTATTTAATTTACTCTTCGGTAAGAAAAAACAGCCCGTAGAAAACAACCCAACTTCTGCAGAGCCACTTGCCGAACCAACAAATGCAGATGATGATCTTGCTAATACTCGTTTTCTTAACTGGTATGTTAAAGGAAAGCACAGTTCTTTTCCAAAATGGATGCACTATGAATGCAAAATAGACGATCCTCATTCAAAGGAAGAACAGATGATAGGCAGAGGTTTATTACAGCATTCCGGAACAATAAAGGGCGTTACCGACTGTGTTCTTACGGACGCAGGAAATGATTTTATCAAAGAGCACGCCGAACTGCTGACAGCTATAGAGTACCAGAGATACGGTATTACAGTTGACGAGTATATTTCAGAGAAAAGAAATCTTGGCGATACTGTGCCTGATGAAGTAGCGAAAGCTATACTCAACCGAAGACTTAACGACACTTTGCAAGAGCAACAATACTGTGCTTATCGTAACGTACTGCTTTCTTTAGCTGAACTGTCTAAAAGTTCTAAGAATTACGAGGAAAGTTTACAGTATTATCTTTACACTCTTCGCATAGATTTATCAGGGTTAGAAGATGGCGGGAATTTAGCTTCTTATCAGCTTATCATCGCTCCGGCTGTCAAAAAAGCTATTTACGAATATAAAGACTATTATGCACCTAAAATGCTCAACAATTGTCAAAAGCTTGAAATTCCTGATTCTATCGTCAGTTTTGCGACATTCAAGAAAATTGTTGCAGACATTCTTGCAGGCAATAATACGCTTGTAACAGATTTTGTATCACAAAGAACGATGAAAAAATATGACAATATTCCAAGTGAGGAAGAACTTGACAGAGAGATAGCGAAACTGGATAAAGAAATATAAAGTATGCAACGACTTCTTATCAACTATAGCAGACTAAAAGATTATTATATTTTTATATAATACACATCCCAGCAGAAAGGAGGGTTGAAGATGAGCGAAAAAATATGTTGTCCTAACTGTGCACACATAAATGACGCTTGCGCCAAAACATGTGAAAACTGTCATGCAGATTTAGTATCGGGTTATCCGCAACCGCAGGAAGCAAAACCTAAAAAGAAAAAATCAAAAGGATACGAAAGATAATTCAATTCCCCGTCAACTTCTGCTGACGGGGAAATATTATAGGAGGTGCAAATATGAAAAAACGTGCGGACGGCCGTTATCAGCAATCGGTTTATATCGGTACCGATAACAACGGCAAGCAGAAATACCGTGTTGTTTACGGAAACACAAAGAAAGAAGTCGAAGAAAAGTCCAACTCGCTTAAAATCAAGCTCGGTAAAGGTATAGATCTTGATGCTTGCCGTGAAACCTTCGACTACTGGGGTAAAAAGTGGATAAAATACAAGCAAGCCGATGTTTCAGAACAGTGGTATAAGAATACGCAGAGCTACTACAAGCACCTTGAACCGTTGTATAATCTTCCAATAGCAAAACTGTCCTCATCGGATTTGCGTGATATTCTCATAGATATGGCTCAGGAGGACTATTCCAAGAGAACAATTAAAGCGGTGTATGAAATATCGGTAAGTGTCCTTGACCTGGCTATTGAGAACAGAGCCACCGACTATAACGTTTTCCGGAATGTAAAACTTCCTGCAAAGGTAAAGCCTGCGGAGGAGCGCCGTGCTCTGACCGATGAAGAGCAGGAGTGGATAAGAACCACGCCCCACAGAGCCCAGACCGCCGCAATGATCATGATGTATGCCGGGTTACGAAAGAGCGAGCTTATACCGCTTCAATGGACCGATATTGACCTTAGCAGTAAAACTATCAAGATAGCACGATTTGTAGAGTTCTCAGGCAATCAGGCTAAAGTCAAAAACTACGGCAAGTCCGAAAGTGCAAAACGAATTGTCTATATTCCCGATGTGCTCGTTGAGTATCTGAAAGGTGCGGAGCATGACGGCTTTCTTGTATGCCGGACTGCAAATGACAAGATGCACAGCAACACGTCCTGGCGCAGAATGTGGGAAAGTTATATGTCCGTTCTGAACTATGAGCACGGCAATTTTGATAACACATTATCCGACAAACCGACAAGCCGTTTTCAGCCCGGTGGTGTTCCGTTCGTGATTGAACCTTTCACAGCCCACTGCTTACGTCATACATTTATAACCTTGATGTATCTTGCAGGGGTGGATATTATGACAGCAAAAGAGCAGGCAGGCCACAAGGATATATCCACAACCCTCAAAATTTACACGCACTTAGACAAGACTTACAAGGCAAAAAATATCGATAAATTTAACGAACATTTGAACGCAAAATTGCGACAAGCAACGTAAGAGCATACAAAAACACTAGTCAAACACTAGTCAAATTGCAAGTCAAACAGCTTATAAATCCAGTTGTAGAGCCAATCTACAGACTATAGAGCCTGAGCCTCCGACGCTATGTGTCGTGCGTTCGAATCGCATCAGGCGTGCCAAAAAACTGCATCGCAATCAACCGTATTTGATTGCGGTGCTTGTTTTTTGCTGTCAGCCTTGCGAGGAGAACGCACCCAGGCAGGATTTGCAATTTGCCGGCGGAAATGCTATAATTAATATATAAGATTCGGAATCAGTTTTTAAATACGGAAATCAGGTGAATTTATGACATATCGTAAATACCCGGACGAAAAAACGGTAAATGAATATATTGCAAAAAAAGAACCGTTGATATTTGCAATCTCCTTTGACGGTGAAACAGTACTTATGTCACGGCTTGACGACAGCTTTGATCATCACATACTGCTTGCAAACTTCGGCATAAGCCAGAATGACATTGATAAATATTTCAGAGTAATAGTTGACGACCGCTCTGCCGAATGGACATTCGTATACCCGCATGACT
>UMBQ01028956.1_pt1 | contig 10948 bp, 8 predicted proteins | sample 1964041 | NCBI WGS metagenome assembly UMBQ01 (sample SAMEA4835950, study PRJEB28245) | human gut metagenome | biome: gut microbiome; material: fecal sample | place: Denmark | collected 2008 | reverse complement strand
AAGTTTTGCAACTTCAAATTCTTCATCTACTGGATTTTCAGGTATATTTACATTTAATAAGTCAATGCCATCAGGCAATCCTTTTTTAAATACTATTTTTACAAGTTTTCTAAGCATTTTACCTGCAAAACTAAAATCAATATCTACGGTTCCATTTTCAAATTTAATATAATCTCTTGTAACTTCCTGAGAAATAGCTATTGAAGGAATTCCAAAACTTGCAGCTTCAAGTGCAGCACCTATTGTTCCGGAAGTTGTTAATTCAGCTTTTCCAATATTGAAACCGGTGTTTATTCCAGAAATCATTATATCCGGTTTTTCTCCCATAATTTCAAATAATCCGAAGGTAACTGCATCAGTTGGTGTTCCAGTTACTCCATAAGCTTGGCTTTTATCTCTTAAAGTTGTTGGATTTATTCTTAAAGGGTCATAAAGAGTTATTGCATGTCCAATTCCACTTTGTTGGGTTTCAGGGGCCACTACACAAACTTCACATAAATCTTCAATTGCATTTTTGGCAGCTAGTATTCCTGTTGCATTTACTCCGTCATCGTTACTTATTAATGCTTTCATATATTTTAATAATATTTTGGTACTTAAAATAATTTATGCTGATATGATAAACTTTAATAACAATTTCATGTATAAATTATATTAATAGATTTTTTTTGAAATAAACACTTACGGGTGGAAAATTGGAAAAACCACAATTGATTAATTTTATAGCTAAAGTGATGGAGGATTCAGGTTTTAAAGTTTATAAGAATTTTAAAACTTCACAAAGGGTTATAGATATTTATGCAATTTTGCCTACAACAATCGGGGATTTTGGAGTAGTTGTAGCATGTAAAAACTATGATAAAAATTTTGAAGTTGGCGTTGATGTATTAAGAGATATGGAACGTGTAGCTGAAAGTTTAAAAGCTTCTAAAGTAGCTATTATTGCATCATCTAGTTTTACAAATCAGGCTACTAATTATGCTCTTAGAAAAAATATCAAGCTTGTTGATAGGGATGATTTAGTTGAACTGGCTAAAAAATATCAGGATAAAACAGAAACTCAATCAACTTTGGATGTCGGAAAAGAAGAGGAAGTAGCTAATGAAGATTATTATGATTATTCATATGATTCTGATGATATGGATTATTTAATGAGAAAACAGGATGAAAAAGAATTTATTTATAACAGCTCAAATTCTTTGCATGCTTATGATAACTCTCATCGTTCTCATGGATTGCTGTCTAAATTTGAAGGTCATAATAGGTCTCAACAAAGAGCAAGTTTGGCTCCTGTAAATTCTTATTATTATGATTCTAAACCAAAAATGAGTTTTAATATTAGTGAAACATTATCCAGACTTTTAGCTAACCCTATAGCAGTTATACTTTTAGTTGTAATTGTCTCTTATGCATTATCCTATCTTTTAGGCAATGTTTTAAAAGCTGGTGGTGGAATTGGCGGTTTAGTTGAAATGCTTGTTGCATTAGTAATGTCTTATGGATTAACTTATTTCTTTTCAGAAAGAAACAGGTATTTCATTATTAGAGGAACCGTTATATTCTTTGTTTCATTAATTATATTGATTATATTAATTTTTGTTTAAATTTAATATTTTTATAATTTAAAACAATCACAATAAATCCCAATAAATACAGGAACCATATCATAATATCTGTAGGTCCTGTTTCAATCCAGATTAAGGTATGTGTTAAAATTATGGAATAGATTCCTATTCCAACTTCTTTTTTATATTTTCCAACTATATTGAGGACTTTTAAGAATATCCCCATGAAAAACATTTGTATTAAAACACCAGTTAATCCAAAATCAAGATATGCCGGTCCAAACATGGTGGAAGTTATACAAACATTGTCTGTAAGGACATACAGTCCAATAAAAGTTCTTGGGCTGCCACTTGAAAAAATCATAGATAAAATATGGCCATGAGTAGTGCCTCCCAAGTTTAAGATTCTTTGAAATACTTCAAGGGTAAATCCTGCTCTGTAAAATATTAGCTCAAGAGGATTCAACATCCAGTGCTGGCCTGAAATGGACTGTGATGCAATATATCCGATAGCCAGTAAACCGATTATGATCAATCCCACAAATAAAATTCCTATTTTTCTATTTATTTTATTGATATAATACATTGTAATAAATATACTGGCTAAAATTCCAAGTACTGATGTTCTATATCCATTTAATCCAAATATTAAAGCTCCAATTAAAACCAAAATCAGATATCTTTTTTTATAATATTTGGCTATTAAAAGATTTATCATAATTAAAAATAATGGATAAGCTATTCTCCAGATGTTTGTAGTTGCATTTGATTTCAGTACGCTGTTGAAAAGTGGAATTCCTCCAATAAGAATCATATTTATTGATTGAAGTATAATCGCTATTAAAACAAGTGTAATTAATATTTTTTGGTTAAAAAAGTTGTTTATTTTTATATATATTGGAGAAGATTCATTTTCATATATTGTAACTTGAGATTTTATAATTCCTGCTCCAATTAAAAATACCAGTGTTGCAAGTAAAACTGTTCCGATTGTTTCTGCACTTAAAGGATACTCGAATCTGTAATTAAATGATCCGATATATCCCATTGATAAAAAAACCATTATTGCAATTGCTACAATATATGGTGAAAAAAAGTCAAAGTTTTTAAAGTTCATAAAAATTATCCTCCAACTTCTCTTGCAGAAATAGCTAAATTCCCTCCGAAATTAGGCATAGCTGCTACATGTGTATGTACATAGCTTGCAAGTGTGTTTTTTTCCATAAATCCGTCTTGATTATTATATGAACCTTTTCCTCTTAAAATATTAAAAGCTAAATCATGTTTTATATTGGAATTGTCTACTAGAACTTTTGAGTAATGGAATTCATGTCCATTGAATTTTTCACCTTTTTTAGAGATTATATTGTCTTTCTTAACTTCGGCTATTGTATATTTTAAGGCCTGAACTTTATCAGTTAAAATTGAATTATATGGATAAACTCCAACTTGTTTGTCTTCATGAATAGAATTCATAAGATACATTAAACCTCCACATTCAGCAAAAATAGGTCTGTTTTCCATATGGAATTGTTTTATCTGTTTTAGCAGGACTGTGTTTTGGGATAATTCTTTAGAAAATAATTCAGGATATCCTCCGCCAATATATAATCCGTCTACATCTGGAAGGGATTCATCTTTTAGAGGTGAGAAATATTCCACTTTGCAGCTATTGGCTTCCAGAGATTCAATATTTTCCTTATAATAAAAATTAAATACTTCATCATATGCCACTCCAATTTTAACCTTCTGTTTATTCAGTTTATTCCAGATATCTTCTCTTGGTGAAGTTAATTTTGGAGCCTCTTTAGCTATTTCAACCAATCTGTCTAAATCAATAGATTCTTTTATTATATTTGACCAAAGTTCAATAAAAGACAGGGAATTTTCTCTTTCAACTGCAGGAACTAATCCCAAATGTCTTTGCTCAATGGATATTGAGTCATCACGGATAATTCCTCCGATTACTTCAACATCAGTAATTTCTTCAATGGATTTTTTAGTCTTTAAGTAATGGGCATTGTTTTTTACTTTATTTAGTATGACTCCGGCAATATTAATTTCAGGGTCTAATGCTTTAAATCCTAAAACTAAAGCAGCAGCACTTTTTACTAAACTTCTAGAATTAATAATTAAAATAACAGGAGCATTTAAAGATTTAGCTATTGATGCTGTACTTCCAATATCATTTATAGAGTCAATACCCTCATAAAGGCCACGGACGCCTTCAATAATTGCAATGTCTTTTTTTTCCATGGCTTTTAAAAATGCATCTCTTACCTGTCCCTCTTTCATAAAAAATGAATCAAGATTTCTTGAGGTATTTCCGGTAGCTAATGTGTGGTAAGTTGGATCAATATAGTCTGGCCCTACTTTAAATGGTTGGACATTATATTCTTCGCTTAATGCTTTCATAATTCCAGTAGCTATTGTTGTTTTTCCAACTGCACTACCAGTTCCTGCTAATATAATTCTCATAATATTATTTTATGGATTGTTGTGGTATAATTATTTATCGCATAACATGTTTTAAATAATATAATCAATATAATTTAAATTAATATATTTATGGTGGTTAAATGAGAATACTACTTATTCATTCTGATTATTTAAATTACAATGTAAAAAATAAAACACCTGTAGCTGAAGAAATCGAAGATGCTAAAAAACAAGGAGCATTTGACGAATCTTTAGTTGTATTTACAGCTGTTGAAAAAGACGACGAAAATAACCCACAAGGGATTGTTAAAAATTTAGTTAAAGAAGTTATTAAAACTAATGATCAAGTTAAAGCAGAAAATATAGTTTTATATCCATATGCTCATTTATCTTCTTCTTTAAGCTCTCCAAAAGTAGCTGTTCAAGTATTAAAAGATGCTGAAGAAGCTTTAAACGCTGAAGGATTAAATGTTAAAAGAGTACCGTTCGGATGGTATAAGGCATTTGAAATTTCCTGTAAAGGACATCCATTAAGTGAACTTTCAAGAACCATTACTGCTGAGGAGGAAGATGAAGAGGAAGTAGAGAAAAAACCTTCTTCATGGTCTATTCTTGACGGAGATAAAATTATTGATATTGATGATTTCAAATTTGAAAATGATCAGTTGGAAAAACTTGTTAGCTATGAACTTGGTACCGGCGCATCTGATGCAGGAGAACCACCTCATGTTAAATTAATGAGGGAAAAAGAGTTATGTGACTATGAAAGTGCATCTGATGTAGGAAACCTCAAATGGTTCCCAAAAGGACGTTTAGTTCGCGATTTACTTGCTGATTATGTTTATAATTTAGTTGTAGACCAAGGAGCAATGCCTATTGAAACTCCAATTTTCTATGATTTGGACAACGAAGCTATTAATGTTCATGCAGCTAAATTTGGAGAAAGACAATACAGAACAGACACCAAGAAAAACTTAATGCTTAGATTTGCATGCTGTTTTGGTGCATTTAGAGTAATGGCTGATCCATTTATTACCTGGAAAAATTTACCTGCAAAACTCTATGAATTATCCACTTACAGTTTCCGTTTTGAGAAAAAAGGAGAAGTTGTAGGTCTTAAAAGATTAAGGGCATTTACCATGCCTGATTTCCATAGTTTCTGTGCTGATATGAACAGTACCTTAGAAGAATTCTCAAAACAAACTGACATGTGTATTCAGACAGGTGTAGATTTGGATGTTAATTATGAAATAATTTTCAGAGCTACTAAAGATTTCTATGATGAAAATAAAGAGTGGATGTATAGCATCGGTAAAAAAATAGGTAAACCAGTTTTACTTGAAATTTTACCTGAAAGAAAACATTACTGGTCTTGTAAAATCGACTTTGCAGCTATTGACTACTTAGGAAGACCAATTGAAAATCCGACTGTTCAAATAGATGTTGAAAGTGGTAAAAGATTTGATATTACATATCTTGGAGAAGATGGAAAAGAACATTATCCAACTATTCTTCACTGCAGTCCAACTGGAAGTATAGAAAGGGTTATCTGCAGTTTACTTGAAAAAACAGCTATTGAATTAGATGAAAAAGCTCCAATGTTACCTACCTGGTTAAGTCCTATTGAAGTAAGGATTATAACTGTTGGTGAAGATCACAAAGACTTTGCTAATGAATTATATGATAAAATCAATGCTGAAAATATTCGTGTTGATGTAGATGACAGGGATGAAAGTGTTGGTAAAAAAATAAGGAATGCTGCTACTGAATGGATTCCTTACATATTTGTTGTTGGAGACAATGAAAAAGAATCTGGTGTGTTCTCCGTAACAGTTCGTGAAACTGGTGAAAAGGTTGACATGACTGTGGATGAATTAATTAAAGAGGTTCTTGACAAAACCAAAGGAATGCCTTATAGAGGATTACCTTTACCAAAAGATATCTCAACAAGAATTAATTTCCAATAAACCTTCTTTTTTGAAGGTTTTCAATCTTTCTTTTTTTTATGAAAAATAAACTTTTTTTAGTTATGGTTGTGTCTGACTATTAATTTTCATAATCTTCGGTATTGAATAAAAAAATTATAACTATTTTTTTTTCTCATGAATTTAACTTCTTTTAATGTAAAATAAGTGTTGGATAAATCAAACATATTTTTTACGAGAATTCTAGATATGTGGGGGATAAATCCACATATCTAGTTATTCAAGGTGATGTGTTTATTGAATATATGGAGGTTTTATAAGACATTCATGACTAACCTTTCAATAATTTTGGAATATGTTTTAGTCACATATTCCAGATTATATTTTGTAAGGGCTCGTATATATTTTTTATCTTTTTTTAAGATTTAATATCACGTTTTAAGACTATTATTGTATTTTAAATCAAAATTTATACTTTTAAAGCAATATTATCAGTAACTTGTTTTTAGTAGTTAGCTTTATTTAATTAAAAAAATATAATTATATATTGTATATAATATACGGAGGAACTATTTAATGTACAATATAGGAGAAGCTCTTATTGGTGATGGAAACGAGTTAGCTCATATTGATTTAATAATCGGTGAAAAAGAAGGACCTGTAGGTCAAGCTTTTGCAAACGGATTATCAAATTTATCTGTTGGCCACACTCCATTAACCACTGTAATTAGACCAAATTTAATGACTAAACCAGCAACTTTAATCATTCCTAAAGTTACTGTTGGAGATTTAGACGATGCTGCTAAAGTATTTGGACCTGCACAAACTGCTGTTGGTAGAGCAGTAGCTGATGCAGTAGAAGAAGGATACATTCCAAAAGACATCGTTGAAGACATCGTAATTAATGTAAGTGTATTTATTGACCCTTCTGCAAAAAATTATAGGAAAATATATCAATACAACTATGGAGCAACTAAATTAGCTATTAGAAGGGCTATGGAAGGTTACCCATCTATTGACAAAGTACTTGCAGAAAAAGACCGTGGAACTCACCCAATTATGGGCTTCAGAGTACAAAAACTTTGGTCCCCACCATATTTACAAGTTGCACTTGATTTAGACAACTTAGACGCTATGGAAAGAATCATCAACGATTTGCCTGATAAAGAAAGAGTTCTTATTGAAGCGGGAACTCCACTTGTTAAAAAATTCGGTGTCGGTGTTGTTGGAAAAATTAGGGAATTACGTCCAAGTGCATTCATTATAGCTGACTTAAAAACTTTAGATGTTGGTAGGGTAGAAATAAAAATGGCTGCAGATGAAACAGCAGATGCAGTAGCTATTTCTGGTCTTGGAACTATCGAATCTATTAAGAAAGCTATTCATGAAACTCAAAAACAAGGTATTTACTCAATCCTTGATATGATGAATGTGGCTGACTTTGAAGAAAAATTATCTGCTCTTCCAGATGACTTAAAACCGGATATAGTTTTATTACACAGAAATGTGGATTTAGAAACTTACAAAGCTGAAAAAGGTGAAGATACCAGTGAAATGACTGAATGGGGTAATATTAAATCCATTAAAAAACTCATTGGTGACGGTTTAGTTGCAGTAGCTGGAGGAATTACTCCTAATAAAGTAGAGGAAGCTACTTCAAAAGGTGCAGATATTATTATTGCAGGTAGATACATTATTGGTTCTAGAGATGTAAGAAGAGCTGCTGAAGACTTCTTAGCACATTTCCCACAAGATCCAGATAGTATGAGACTTGCACTTGATGAAGACGAACAAGTAAATTAAATCTTTTGATTTAATTTATTCTATTTTTTTTAAAAAAGGATATTATAATATGGGATTTTGTAATTCTTGCGGCAGGCCAATTGTAAAAGCAGATTATGGTACTAACGCAGATGGTAGTTTAAATGATGAATATTGTAAAGATTGTTTTCAAAATGGGGAATTTACAGAACCTGATATAACTCTTGAAGAAATGATTACAAGAAAAACAAAGGAAATGATGGAAAAAAATCCTAGATTGCCTGAAAACCAAGCTACAGGTATTACTGTTGGATTTATACCAGGTTTAAAAAGATGGTGTCCAGAAGAGTTCTGGGATGATGAATTTTAGTCTGTTTTTAAAATAAATTCTTTAATTCTATTAGCTATATATTCATCATGACTTTTATTTGATTTGAGGAAGTAATTTTCTTCTTCTAATTCATTATATTTATCAACTAATTCGTTGTATTCATCATACATACTTTTAAGTTCTTTTTCTAGGTTTTGATTACTTTCAAAAATATTTGCATAGCTGGTTTTAGTATTAAGTGTGTCCTGTTTTAAGCTGGTGTATTTATTGCTTATTCTTTCGTAGCTATCTTTAATGCTTTTGTTTTCATCTTTTATGTATGAACATTTGTCTTTGAGGTTTTTGTTTTCATCTTTTATGCTTGTGAATTTGGTTTTGATGTTTTCAGTTTCCTGTTTGATATTCACGAATTTGGTTTTGATGTTTTCGTTTTCTTCAATTAATTTAGAATGCTTGTCTTTTAAAGTTTCTAATTTTGAAGATTCATTTTCAAGAGTAGATAATAATTGATCTTTTTCTTGTTTAAGCTGATTAATCTCATTTTCAAATGCTTCAACATTTACTTTTGGTGTGGTTTCTATTTTATTGGTATAGATATAATTGGCTATTTCAAGTGCACTAACTTTATCTTCCAAGTTCTTAAACTCTTCAATTTCACTTTGAGGAATAATTAAAACTTCTTCTTTATCTTCGTATATATCATCATGTTTAGGTATTGTGATTTGTATCTGTTTTGTTGTGTATTTTTTCTTTTCACCATTTTTAAGAGTTCTATTGTATTCTCTAGAATATTTTTTTACAACACCTTTTCCAGTTTTCATATTTTATTCCTCTATATTTAATATTATAATTATGTAGCTTAGTTATTATATTTTTTTCTAATTTTCTCATCGTGTAGTGTTAAGGTTAGACATAATCCAATTGTCAGCAGGATTGCCGTAACATCCATCACAAGTTTCATTGCATCTTTTAATATGGTATTTACAATTTTTTCAGTTAGGCTGTTTTCATGTTTCAGTTCTGTTGTGTTTACATGACCTAATTTTTCAAGATATTTTCCACTGTGGTGGGTAATATTGTTGTCATCTAGATAATTGGGAGCATAAGTATCTACTGCATCATGCAATCCGCTAAACGCTCCAATTATGAGAATACATCCGATTATGGCAGTTCCCATTGATGATCCTAAAGTTTGGCTTGTTGTAATAAGTCCTGATGCTGTACTTTGTTTTTCTTCAGGAGTGGTATTAAGTGAAATGTCCACACCAAGTGAAATGACAAATCCTAATCCCAGTCCAAAGACGGTTAATCCTGGGGCTATGTCTATGAAGTGTGTATTTAATCCAAATTGGTATTTAAGTAAAAATGTTGATCCGATAGCCAATATGAATCCTATAATCATTATAATTTTATGATTAAATTTCATAGCTAATTTCGGAGCAAGTAATGAAGTTATTAGAAGGCCAACTGTGGACGGAAGTAAAGTTAATCCGGTTTTAAATGCACTTAAATGCAATACACTTTGCAGGAATACAGACACTGCAAATAATGCTCCGGCAAGTGATAAATTAGTTATCAAACGTATTCCCATTCCTGTTTTTAAATTATGATTTTTAAGTAAGCTGATATCTACTAAAGGTGTTTTTCCTTTTTTCTTTTGTTTATTTTCAAATATTCCGAAAGTTACAAGTAAAATAACTGATAATGAAATTAAAATCAATGTTGTTAACTGGTGGTGTTTTAAACATAATATTCCCAAAACAAGACTTATCAATCCGCTTACACATAAAATAGCTCCAATTATATCAAAATCACTTATGGTAAGGTGAGGTTTAAAGTTTTTAATTTTATATGAGAATAAGAATATGAATACAACTATTAACAGTTCAAGTACAAATCCGAATCTCCAGCTTAAAAATGTAGTTACAACTCCTCCAAATAATGGTCCGATAGCTGCAGCTATTCCTGCAATTGCACTGCTGATTGCAAGGGCAAAGGTACGTTTGTTATCTTTATATGTTCCACTAATTATGGAAATTGTAGCGGGGGTCATCAATGCACCGCCCAATCCTTCAAGTATGGACCATCCAATAAATAATGTAGTTGCATTCTGACTTATGGAAGCAATTAGTGCACCCATTCCGTAAATTAGTGCACCTATTAAAAATATTTTCTTTTTTCCGACAATATCCTGTAATTTAGATCCAACAAGCATTAATGAGGCAGTAATTAAAGTATAAAAACAAATAATTAATTGTATTGTGCTTAACGAAGTATTTAAGTCTAAAACTAGTTGTGAAATACTTACATTCATAAAAGTCGAATCTAAAGTTATTATAAATGAAGCCAATGCCACCAATATAAGTGGGAGCCATGTTGTTTTATCTTCTGTAATAATTCTCACCTGTTTAATTTAATATTTTTAAATTTGTTTAAACTATTTAAAGTATTTAATTATAAACATTTTATTGAGGTTGATTAAATGAAAGTTTTTGGTATCTGCGGGAGTCCTAGAAACAATACAACATATTATGTTTTGAAGGAAGCATTGGATAAATTAAATAACCATGGATTTGAAACAGAGCTATTTAGTTGTTTTGAAAAACATATTGGTCCTTGTATGCATTGTGATTATTGCTTGGAACACAAAAAATGCATTAGTCATGATGACATGCTGGAAATATATGAAAAGCTTCAGCAATGTGACGGATTAATACTGGCTACTCCGGTTCAAAGTGGAGGTATAAGCAGTAACTTGTCAGCTATTATGGACAGAACACGTGCTCTGGAAGCTGTTGATTATAATATTTTAAGAGGAAAAATTGGAATGAGCATTGCTGTTGGTGGAGACAGAACAGGAGGTCAGGATTTTGCCCATTTAAAAAATATAACTTATTTCATGATACATGGAATAATCCCGGTAAGTG
>UMBQ01037369.1_pt1 | contig 11086 bp, 8 predicted proteins | sample 1964041 | NCBI WGS metagenome assembly UMBQ01 (sample SAMEA4835950, study PRJEB28245) | human gut metagenome | biome: gut microbiome; material: fecal sample | place: Denmark | collected 2008 | reverse complement strand
TCGCACGAATGCGTAGCATTGTTGCTTGCAACAAATCGTTGAGCGTAGACGATCGCTTATGCGATATTCTGGGGACCCCACGGGATACTGTGTACCCGTGGGGAAAAGGAGCACACAAGCAAAAGAGTGAGCATTATCGCTTGCGACAATGCGATTTCAAAAGTGAAGTGTGCGACGTTGCTTCGCTATTACGCAAACTATGTTTGCTACAAATCCCGCATCTCCACCAAACGAGAAACAAGTTGAACCCCTGTTCAACTTGTATTCTTTTTTTATGCTATTTTTCGGGAATTAAAGTTTCACAATGTAATAAAAAGGCTCGTTGACAAATATGCCTGTAATTTTGTCGTAACACGAAATCGTCGTTGAATTTGAGTATAATAAAAAGCCCTGACAATCGTCAGGCTCTTTGTTATATTAATACATAGTTGCATATTAAAATAAAAAACGTGAAATTATTGCACATAGTATAAAAATATAATGCGAGAAGATTGCCTACCCCCCCCCTCCTTGATTTTTTATATAAAAGATAATATAATGTCGATGAGGAGATTTTGTAGGTGCAAAAGCATTTGCAGAAAATAAAACAGGTTTATTAGGAATAAGACATAATCTCTTGTTAATTTGGCGAAGAAAACTATAAGCGAATATTTGAAGCAGAATATGATTTTTCAAAGAAATAAATTGAGTTTACCAAGAACAAACTCTTCAGCACTATTCTTATTATTGGATTGATAGTTGCGCTTGTTATAGACGGCGCTCTCAGTTCAACACTTCTTCTTGTCATCGCAATGGGAATTATGGTGGCATATTCAATTGTGGCATCTATTGTTGAATACAATAAAACCACTAAGGAGGATAAGAAATGAAATTATGAAAATTTGGGAGAGTGAAAAAGTTCAAAGACTTGCGTATTAAAATGAGAAATTGTATAACAACAATTTGTTTTGCGTGTTCAAGATCTTACAATTAAGGAGTTATTTATGGAAGAAAAGAAAGTGTTATGTACTGACAAAAAACAGTTACCTGAGCTTATCAGAGCGATAGTGGTTGAAAGGCTTGAAGGCAAGGTTTTGGATATTAAATTCTTAGGAGGTGGCTCTTTTGGTTTTGCCTACAAGGTGGACATTGACAAAGAACCGGGCACTCTTGTTGTGAAGACGTTTAAGATAGAAGGTATGCATAAAAAAGAGGCCTATCAACTTGGTGTTTTGGGCGCACATTCAACGGTCAAATTCCCAAAAGTGTACTTTACATACGATAATACGATAGATAAGCCCATTGATTGTATGGCAATGGAGTATGTAGAGGGTAAAGACGCTTTTAACAGTTTTGGTCTTCTTTTTAAATCGCCAAAGGCAAAACGCGCATTTGCGGACAAGTTGACGGAAGCAATGAACAGCATACACGGTTGCACCGCCGAAAAGTTTGGCGACATTGAAAATCCCACCTTTGACAGTTGGCAAGATTATTATAAACCCTTTGTTCTCGACATCTTGGCAAAAGCAGAAGAGATGAACAAAAAAGGCAAACTTGAAGGTTTAGTTTTCAACACAATGAAGAAGGCGTATTCTATGTATGATGAGATTTTCTCGGAAAAAGTGACAACGCCTTCTCTCATTCACGGCGATTTGAACGTAATGAACGTCATGGTGAAAAAGCCTTTTGAAATTTCAGCAATTATTGATCCTTTGAACTCAATGTATGCCGACAAGGAGTATGACCTTTTCCAACTTAACAATCTTACAGGTCCCTGCTTTCATCTTTACAAGACCTACAAAAAAAAGTATGAAACAAGTGAGAAGTGCGATGCAAAATGCGCATTCTATGCCCTTTGGAATGAAGTATATTGCTATTTAAGGTCCGACAAATTTTTTAGGATCATCATGTATCCTATAGTGCTCAATATGAAAAAGCAAATGAGGAAAATATCAAAATAACTTATACGGTGATTTGTCAAATCCAAAGGAAATAATACATAATAGAAAGATAGGAGACATTCAAAAAAGAGGGCTGTAAATGGTAATGGCAGTGTAGCTATTTTGTACTGTATAGCCAAACGAGAAACAAGTTGAATTTCCTATTCAACTTGTTTTTCTATGTCGTCAATGTGGGGATTTTGCACGGCAAAGCCGTGCCGTTGCTTAAAAGGCAGGATGCGGGGGGAAAGTCGTGTATTTTAGGGCGGTTTTTTGTTGCGGGAAATCCTAATTATAATTAAATATATTGTTTTGTTATCTTTACGCTCGCAAACGCCGCGTGCAATGTGGTATAATCTCAAAGTATGTTTAAGCTGCTTCGTCTGTTAAAGCCCGACGCGGGCAGAATAGTGCTGGTCGTATTTTTGACGCTGATAACCTCGGCGGCAAGTCTTGCGCTGCCGTATCTTATGAGTTATATCGTGGAATACGGTATCGGCGGGCAGAATATGACGGTTACGCTTGCGTGTTCCGGGATAATGCTCGGCGTGTCGATAATGGGGCTTGTCGTGGGCATTTTGTCCTACAAAATCTCAGCGGGCGTCGTCAGCAGATATTCAAAGACCTTGCGCGAAGTGATTTTCAAAAAGGTAAACACGCTCAATCCCGACCAGCTCAATCACTGGGGCACGGGCGCGCTCATCACGAGAAGCACAAACGATATCTGGCTTTTGGAAGAGTGCGCGAGTATGCTTATGCAGGGCGTCATCAGTATTCCCATTCTGGTGCTTGGCGGAAGCGCGCTGGCGTTTCTTGCCGATCCGTGGCTTGCGCTTATCATGTTCACGTTCGTGCCGGTCGTCGTGACGGTGCTGTATTTCGTCGTGCGTCGCATTATGCCTCTTTGGGAAAAGAGCGACGAATACATAGACAAACAAAACAGCATTATCCGCGAAAGGTTGACCGGTATCCGCGTTATCCGCGCGTTCAACAGGGAAGACCGCGAGTGCGACCGCGCCAACGAAGCCACGCTCGTCATGGCGAAAAACATCATAAAAGCCAACGTCAATATGGGGCTTCTTACGCCGGTTATCATGCTGGGGCTTAACCTTGTCACGATTCTTATCCTGTACGTCGGCGCAAAGCTTATGCAGGGCGGGAAGTCGGCGGTTACGGGGGCGGATATTATCGCCATCGTGCAGTACGTCGCGCTTGTCATGAACGGCATTATGATGTTTGCGATGATGCTTGCGTTTTTGCCGAAAGTCGCCGTAAACAGCAGACGTATCAACGAGATTCTGGAAACGGAAGTGCAAAAAGAACCCGACGACGAAGACCTGCCCGCTTTTTCGGGCGCACTCAAATTTTCGCACGTCGATTTCAGATACGAAGGGGCGTCGGAGAACGCGTTGAGCGACGTGTCTTTCGATATCGCGCCCGGCGAAAAGGTCGCGTTCATCGGCGGTACGGGCAGCGGAAAAAGCAGCATCGTCAAACTTATTATGAAGTTTTTTAACCCCATTTCGGGCGAAATATCCTACGACGGAAAATCCGTGTCGGAAATCGACGGAAAACGCGTCAGAAACAACGTGACGTGCGTGCTTCAAAACGCCACGATATTTTCGGGCACGATCGGCAGCAACGTCAGAATGTCGGCGGCGGACGCTTCCGACGAGCAGGTGTACGACGCGCTGAAAGTCGCGGAACTGAAAGGATTTGTCGAAAACCTCGAAACGGGGCTCGACTACGAAATACTAAGCGGCGGCAGCAACCTGTCGGGCGGGCAAAAACAACGTCTGTCGATTGCGCGCGCAATGCTTAAAAAAGGTTCCATTTATCTTTTCGACGACAGTTTCTCGGCGCTGGACTTCCTGACCGAAGCGCACGTCAAGGAAAACCTCGATAAAACCCTTTTTGGAAAAACGAAAATCGTAATGACGCAACGCGCGTCGACGGCGGCGTCGGCGGACAAAATATTCGTTTTGGACGAAGGGCGCATCGTCGGGCGCGGAACGCACAAAGACCTGCTTTCGTCGTGCAGACAATATCGTGAAATTTACGAGTCGCAGACGGGGCAAAAGGTCGAAGGAGGCGCATTATAAAAAAGTTTCGAAGCGGCGACAAAATGACGAAAAACGAAACGAAAAGCATAATTCTGCGCCTTGTCAGGGAAATCGGTAGAATCAAATGGGGCATGGTGTTGGTGTGCGTATTAAGCGCGCTCACGATGGCGGCAAACATCGCCGCGCCCAAATTTTTGTCGGACGCGCTGGACGTCCTGAACGCATATAACGGGACGGGCGATCTTGTCGGACAAATCAAAAACACACTCATACTTCTTATCGTCATATATACGGCGTATTCGGTGCTGAGTTACGTCGAAATGCTGGCGTCGAACAAGATTGTCAGCATGCACTTTACGGCGGGACTTCGCATGGATATGTCCACGAAAATCAAGTACCTGCCCGTGTCTTACGTCGACAGGACGGAGGCGGGGCAACTTTTGGACAGAATGACGGGCGACGTGTCGCAAATGGGCAACAGTATCCACAGTATTGTCGAAACGCTTTTAATGGGCATTTTGCAACTTCTGACGATTATCGTTATGATTTTCACGATAAACTGGGTGTTTGCGCTGATTGTTATCGCGTTTGTGCCTGCGTCGGTCGTCGTGTCGTACGTCATCGCAAAGAAGAGCGAACCTTATTTCGATAAGATGTTCAAATCGTCCGGCGAGATTTATCAGGTTGTCGAAGAAACGTATTCAGGGTATCAAACGATAAAAAGCTACAACGTGGAAAACCGCCAGGAAGAAAAGCACGCGCGCGTCAACGACGAAATGTGCAAGGCGGAAGAAAGGGCGACGTTCCTGTCGTCGATAATCACGCCCGTCGTGTCGCTCACGAACAATATCGCATACGTCGCGATATGTTTAATCGGCGCGTATTTCGCAATCGAAGGCATGAAAATCGGCGGCGACGTAGTCAGCGTCGCGGACATTATCGCCGTCGTCATTTACGCAAAAATGTTTTCGTCCCCGCTTGAAAGAATCGCCGGCGCGATAAGCAGTATGCAAAGGGTTGCATCGGCGTCGAAAAGGGTGTACGAGGTGCTGGACGAACCCGAAATGGACGTAAGGGAAGGCGAGATGCCCGAAAACGTCCAAGGCGTCGTCGACTTCAACCACGTCGCGTTTTCTTATAATCCCGAAAACCCGCTTATCAAAGACATGAATATCCACGTCGAAAAAGGGCAAAAGGTGGCGATCGTCGGGCCTACGGGCGCGGGCAAAACCACAATCGTCAATCTTCTTATGCGGTTTTACGATCCGAACTCCGGCGAAATAATAATCGACGGCACGGACACGGGCAAAGTCTCGCGCGAAAGCGTAAGGGGCTGTTTCTCGATGGTGCTGCAGGACACCTGGCTTTTCGGCGGCACGATTTACGACAATATCGCTTATGGTAAAGACAACGTTTCGCGCGAAGAAGTTATCGCCGCCGCCAAATCCGCGCACGCCGACGGCTTTATAAGGATGCTGCCCGAAGGCTACGACACCGTCGTCAACGAATCGCTCACAAACCTTTCGGGCGGACAAAAACAGCTGCTGACGATCGCAAGGGCGTTTTTGTCGGATAGACCTTTGCTGATTCTGGACGAAGCGACAAGCTCGGTCGATACCCGCACGGAACTACTGATTCAGGGCGCAATGGACAAACTCATGCGTAAGAAAACCAGTTTCGTCATCGCCCACAGGCTTTCGACAATCGTCAACGCCGACGTGATTCTTGTCATCAAAAACGGCGACGTCGTGGAATCGGGCACTCACGAAGAACTGCTTAAAAAGAACGGCTTCTATGCCGAAATCTACAACGCCCAGTACAATTTCTCATAAATCAACCGGACAAGCAATTCTTACGGTGACGGAAATTTAATTCAAAAAACAGACGAAACGGCAATTCCGAAACGGCGGGATTGCCGTTTTTCGTTGTCGGTTTTTAATGGTTTCGGGCAAAAAATGTAAACAAAAGTTGTTGTTATTTTCACAAAGTAATGTTATTATAGTAATGTATAAGGGTCAGTGTTCCCTTTTTCAGGAGGAAAATATGAAGGCGAAGAAGAAACTTATCGGCATTCTGCTTGTAATAGTGGTGGTTGTTTTGAGCCTTGGCGTGCTTACCGCATGCGGCGAAACCCCGGGCGAAACGTCGAAGAATAAAAAGGCTGTCGTCATTTGTACGGCGTTGCTTTCGGGCGGGCTGTACGACACGAAGACGAACGAGGCAATCTGGGATCCCGTTGCCGAGGGCGTTTATTTCCAGCAGGTGTTCCCCGGCGGGGATATGATGGGACTTGTCATGGCGGTGCTTACCGACAAGACGACGTACGACTTAATCGACGGCATTATGAAGTACAAGGACGAATCCGTCGAAAATTTATTATGGCAAATCACGCTTGACGAGCAGGGCAAAAGCAACAATCCGAATCTGCGCCCCGCAAACGTGCGCCCTACAACCGCGGACGGCACGTTCAAGTCAACGCTTTATAACGATTCCGGCGAAGTCGTCGACGGATACGGCGCATACACGGCAGGCGAAAAAATTCAATACGGCGCAATCGCCGCGTATCGTCAGCAATGTCTGGACCTGAAAGCCAGATACGAAGAACAGGGCTGGGACGTCGTCGTTTTCAACTACGACTGGCGCATCGACAACAGGATCAATTCCGAACTTCTTGAACAATTCATTCAGACCAACGGCTGGGAAGAAGTAATTCTCACGTCGCACAGTATGGGCGGCCCCGTCGTTGCGGGATATATCGCAAGACTGCAAAACAAATGGTTGGAAGCGGAAGAGAAGAACCCCGGACAAACCGACGTCAAAAAACCGAACCAGATCATTCGCTCGTATCGCGCGTTCTCGCCTGCAACGGCGGGCTCTCTTGACGCGATTTATTATCTTGACGATCCCGTGGGCGCGATTGCCGACGTTGTAAACGGAACGGTCGGCGACACCCTCGGCGGCATTGTTTTGGGCGTCGACGCGATTTCGGAAGGCATAAAGAAACTTGCGGGACCGCTTGCACAGAACCTTACTTCCGTAATGCAACTTCTGCCGTTCCAGACCTTTGCGGACTCCGAATATTACAAAGAGGGCGAAAGCCCCGTTTACGTTGACGGCGTACCCGTGACGAATATGTACGAATGGTACTGCTCGCGTCCCTGGGCGCACACCAGCGACTGGAAACCGGGCGTCGACGGCATTTACGACAAACTTAAACCCGGCATGAAAACTCTGCCCGAATACTGGGATTCCTTCTACGTCAAAGAAAGCGTGAACGACAAAGACGCCAACGTTTACGCGCCCGAACTCGTGAACACGACTTATTGCCTGGGCGTCGGATACAACACCAAAAAGAGCGTTCAAATCGTGACGAAAGACACCGACACCGTTAAGGTCAACAAGGTTACTTACGAAATGTGGGACACCAGAAACCATAAGTATGACACGCCGCTTACCAGCGTCGAATATTATTCCTACGACCACAAAGCGATACTTTTTGGCGACGGCGACGGAACGATGCCCACCAACGCATGTCTCGGCGGACTTAACTACAATGGCGACAAGACGATAAGCAACACGAAAGGCCGCGCGATTTATCCCTTGCCGGAAGCGCGCCAGACCACGACGATTTGCTACTATAACACGAACCACGGCACCGTCGGCGGATATTGGGACGTCCTGAAATGGGACTTCTACGAGATGATGGATAAGATTATCGTCGAAGACGAAATAAATCCGTTCTTTTAAGCCTTGATTGGTAGCGAAAGCACGCGCTCGCCGCGTGCTTTTTTGTTGCTCTTTTTCAAAAACCGAATTTTCTTACAAGTGTATAAAATTTAGGATTTAGGTAAATGTTAAGTAATAATTATATACTTGCAATATAGACTATATTTATGTATAATAAGAAACGTAATGAAAAAGAAGGAAGCAAAAAAACTCACTAAAATCGACGCGCAGGCAGTGCATAAGAAGCGCGCCCTTATCACGGAAAAAATAAGGGAATCTTTCGTATCGACCTTGCCGATAATCATCATAGTTGCGATAATGTGTCTGTCGATACAACCTGTGCCGACGGGCTTATTGTTGTCGTTCCTTATCGGCGCGTTGCTGATAATCGTGGGAATGGGGCTGTTCACGCTTGGTGCGGACACGTCCATGACGCCGATCGGCAGCCGCATCGGCACGACTCTTACGAAGTCGAAAAACCTGCCGCTTATTTTGTTGGTGAGCTTTATTCTGGGCGTTGCGATAACGATTGCGGAGCCCGACCTTCAGGTTCTTGCGGAAACCGTGCCGCACATAGACGGCAAGGTCCTGCTGATTACGGTGGGCGTCGGCGTAGGGTTGTTCCTTGCGGTGTGCATGCTCAGGACGATTCTGGGCATAAGACTCAAATGGCTTATCCTTGTGTTTTACATAATCGTATTTGTGCTTGCGGCGTTTGCCGACAAAAACTTTTTGTCGATTGCTTTCGACTCGGGCGGGGTAACGACGGGTCCGATGACGGTGCCGTTTATCCTTGCGCTCGGCATAGGCGTCGCGAATATCCGAAGCGATAAAAAGGCGGAAGCGGACAGTTTCGGTCTTGTCGCGTTATGTTCGATAGGTCCGGTGCTTGCGGTGCTGATTTTGGGGTTCTTTTACAAAGGACAGGGCGTTGCGGACGTTCACCTTCCGTTCATCCCGGAAACGACGACCGAAATGGGGCTGGAATACCTGAAAGCGTTCCCCGCATATATGAAAGAAATGGCGATTGCACTGTCGCCGATTATCGTACTGTTTTTGATTTTCCAGGTGGCTGCTTTCAAGATGAGCAAAAAGAGTTTTTTGAAAACGCTCATCGGTATTCTTTACACATACGTGGGTTTAGTGTTGTTTTTGACGGGTGTAAACGTCGGTTTCTCGCCGCTGGGGCTATATCTCGGTCAGCAACTGTACAGCGGCTGGACGCAATATATTCTCATTCCCGTGGCAATGCTTATGGGCTGGTTCATAATTTCCGCCGAGCCCGCGGTATTCGTCCTTGAAAAGCAAATCGAAGACGTGAGTTCGGGCGCAATCCCCGGGAAAGCGATTAAGCTGAGCCTGTCGATTGCAATCGCTCTGGCGATGGGGCTTTCGATGATTCGCGTCCTTACGGGGATATCTATTCTTTGGTTTATCGTGCCGGGTTATCTCGTCGCGCTTATACTGATGTTTTTCGTCCCCGACATATTCACGGCAATCGCGTTCGACTCGGGCGGGGTTGCGTCGGGACCGATGACTGCGACGTTCATGCTGCAATTTTTCATCGGCGTATGTTCGGCGCGCGGCGGCAATATATTAAGCGACGCTTTCGGCGCGGTCGCACTCGTTGCGATGATGCCGCTCATTTCCATTCAGATCACCGGTCTTGTTTACAAGAAGAAGAAACAACGCGCGGAACGCGTGCCCGAAGTCGTTTACGGCGACGACGATATTATCGAACTGTGGGGGAACTGATATGTACTTTGTAATCTCGGTAATCAATCCCAACGGATTGTCGATTCTGAATAACATTTGTCAACGGCTGGAAATCCCCGTGATTCTGTCGCTTATCGGCCACGGCACCGCGTCGCAGAAGATACGCGATTTGTGGGGGATCGAGTCCACCGATAAAAGAATCCTTTTTGCGGTTGCGGACGAAAACAAAACGAAGTCGCTCATCACGGAAGAACGACGCCGCCTTTACATCGACGCACCCGGCAACGGCATTGTGATTTCCGTCCCGATTAAAAGCGTCGGCGGCGGCAGTACCCTCAAATTTTTGAACGGAGGAAACAAGGATATGAAAGCACCCGATATAAATTTTGAATACGAACTCATTCTCGTGATTGCAAACGAAGGGCATACCGACGCCGTTATGGACGCCGCAAGGGCTGCGGGCGCGGGCGGCGGCACCGTTATCCACGCAAAGGGTACGGGCGGCATGGGCACCGAGAAATTCTTCAACGTGTCGATTGCAAGCGAAAAAGAAATCATCATCATCGTTGCGAAAAAGGAAAAGAAAGCGGACATTATGCGCTCCATCGTAACGACGGCGGGCGCGGGCACCGACGCAGGCGCGGTAGTTTTCTCTCTTCCCGTTTCCGACGTCGAAGGGTTCAGACGGGACGACGATAACGCCGAAATTCCAGAAACCGAACAAAAAACAGAACAAGCAGAATAATTTCAGGCCCTCCTATTTTTCGGGAGGGCTTGATTATTTTCTTATTCGGTGGTAAAATATAGACATAATTTACGGTAGGTGGGATATGTTGGATTTCGAAAAACACAAACAGGCAGGGGAAAATTATTTATCTTTCGACGTTGAAAAGAACTTATGCCTCCCGATGCATTGCAACGAAACGTATGAGTTTTTATACTGCAACGACGGGCTTGCAAACGTTACCGTGCTGGACAGAATTTATCGTCTTCGCGCGGGGAAGTGTATGGTAATTCCGCCAAAGTTCGCGCACGCATACGAAACGCCCGATTACAGCAACGTTTTCATCTGCAAGTTTTCAAAGGATTGGGTTCCCGACTTTTACGAAAAGTACGACGGCTACGTCGCGACTTTCCCGGTTTTCTCGATAGAGTTTGCGGAATCGCTGACAAGGAAAATGCCACTTGTTACCAACACGTTCAAGCAAAAAGCCGTTTTGTATCATATGGTTGCGGAGTTCGAGACGCACACTGCGTTTATCCCCGTTGACAAAAAGAAGGTGGACGTTTTGAACGCAATCGCGAAATACGTTTCGCACAACTTCACGGAAGACATAAGCCTGAAAGACCTGTCCGACAAAATGGGATATTCTTACAATTATCTTTCGGCTGTTTTCAACGAATATTTCGGCGCGAATTTTTCCGACGTCGTGAATATTTACCGCATAAATTACGCAACCGATCTGTTGTATTCGACCACGCTTTCTGTCGCGGAAATCTCAAAAAAAGCGGGTTACGACAGCGTGCGTAGTTTCAACCGCAACTTCCAAAAATACAAAGGAAAGTCGCCGCGCGACGCCCGCGAGTTCGTGAAAGAAGGCATTATCGTTGACGTCTGACGGATTTTTGCGGTTTTTACTGTATATTTTTGGTTGTTTGTAT
>UMBQ01013659.1_pt1 | contig 12250 bp, 9 predicted proteins | sample 1964041 | NCBI WGS metagenome assembly UMBQ01 (sample SAMEA4835950, study PRJEB28245) | human gut metagenome | biome: gut microbiome; material: fecal sample | place: Denmark | collected 2008 | reverse complement strand
TTCCCGATATGCAGGAAAGCATAGCGGCGGCGCTGGGGCTTGATACGGACGATGTAAACGTAAAGGCGACTACCGAGGAGGGCCTTGGCATAGCAGGAAAGGGTATAGCCGCCCACGCTGTATGTATGGTCGAAAAGATTGGCTGAAATGTTCAGATGATGAATAAATATTTATAATAAATTCATAATCATAAAAGCGTTACGGAAATGTAAAAATCCCGCAACGCTTTTATTTATGCCGATTTGAAAGAATTCAGCCGAAAAAGGAAATACTTTAAATGTCAGCTTTACAAATAATAGTATTGCGAAAATGAATAACGAGCCATTCAAAAAATTCATGGAAATTTGTCAAGAAAATTATCCACTTATAACAATTTTGTTTGGTAAATTTATAGATTTTGACGAAAAATTTTGTTTTAACATTCAAGGCGGATTGACATATTCTAAATAGGTGTTATAATACGGGCATACAGAAAAAACAGGGGCTATATCGCACAGCTGCGATATAGCCTTTGTGACGAAAAGAAAAAGTAGAACAAAAGGAAAGGAAGATGAATTATGGATTACACATATCTGCTTTATATAGCGATAATCCTCATTTTCACAAAAGCATTCGGACTGCTGTCAAAGGTTATAAAGCTGCCTCAGGTAGTCGGCGCACTGGTTGCGGGCATTATTTTAGGCCCTGTGTGTCTTAACCTTGTATCTCTTGACAACGCTCCGATACTCAGCAATCTGTCAGAGATAGGCGTTATCGTGCTTATGTTCGCCGCAGGTCTTGAAACGGATATCCGTGAGATGAAGAAGTGCGGACTTGCAAGCTCGATAATAGCTCTTATCGGTGTTATCGTTCCTCTGGTCGGCGGTGCCGCTACAGCGTTCCTGTTCGGTACGGCAGATCCCACTCTTTCGACATCGACATTCCTGCAGGATGTTTTCGTAGGTGTTATCCTTACCGCAACATCGGTAAGTATCACTGTTGAAACGCTTAAAGAACTCGGAAAGCTCAACACAAGAGCGGGTAACGCAATACTCGGTGCGGCTCTTATAGACGATGTACTCGGTATCATTGCACTGACGGTAATTACATCTCTTGCAGATCCCGAGTCGGGAAATATCGGTATAGTAATACTGAAGATACTCGGTTTCTTTGCGTTTGCTCTGCTGTTCGGTATATTCTTCCACTTCGTATTCAACAAGTGGACGCAGAGAACGGAAGAAAATCAGCGCCGTTATGTTATTGTCAGCTTTGCGCTCTGCCTTCTCTTTGCGTATGTTGCCGAGGAATTCTTCGGTGTTGCCGATATTACAGGTTCGTTCGTTGCAGGTCTTGTAATTTCAAGTACGTCAAAGACGAAGTATATCGCACACAGATTTGATACAATGTCTTATCTGCTGTTGTCGCCTATCTTCTTTGCAAGCATAGGTCTTAAGGTAACGCTTACAAATATGACACCTACAATCATCATATTCGCCGTTGTACTGCTGATAGTCGCTATACTGTCAAAGGTTGTCGGCTGCGGACTTGGTGCGAAGATATGCAGATACACAAACAAAGAGGCGTTACAGATAGGCGTGGGAATGATTTCCCGTGGCGAAGTTGCGCTGATAGTTGCGGATAAGGGTCTTAATATGGGACTTATGAGCAGCGGACTTTTCGGTCCTATAGTAATTATGGTGGTTATCACTACTGTAGTAACTCCTATCCTGCTGAAGTTCGTATTCAAGGATAAGAATGATACTTCGGGAGAAATAAAGTCTAAGGAAGCTGCAGAGGGTACAACTTCAGACGACAGCCTTGAGTATGTTCCCGGTCAGGATAACGTGTAATTTTAAATTAAACAGAATAATATTCAGAGCCGCCGATGAGCATTAAAGCCGTCGGCGGCTTCTTTACACAAGTTTTTATTGACAAGAGGGCAGTTTTACTATATTATTATATTAGCTGCGTTTATTGCAGATATTTTTCCGAAAGGTTGTGTGTCTGTTGGAAAAAAAGCTGAAGCTGTACGGTTTCAACAACCTCACAAAGACTCTGAGCTTCAACATATACGATGTCTGTTATGCTAAAGGAGCAAGAGAGCAGAAAGAATATATAGACTATATCGACGAGCAGTATAATTCCGAGCGACTTACGGGTATACTGTGCGACGTTACGGATATAATCGGGGCGAATGTGCTTAACATATCAAAGCAGGATTACGATCCGCAGGGTGCGAGCGTAACACTGCTGATAAGTGAAAAGGCTACGGACAGTATGGAGATAGACAAGTCGTGCAACAGGGGAATGGTGGACGGAAAACCGCTTCATCCTCAGCGTAATTCTGCTATGATACCCGAAACAGTGGTGGCGCACCTTGATAAGTCGCACGTTACGGTGCATACCTACCCCGAATATCACCCCAACAACAGCATTTCAACGTTCAGGGTAGATATTGACGTTTCGACCTGCGGAGAGATTTCGCCGCTTAATGCACTGGATTATCTTATCGGCAGTTTCGATTCCGATATTATAACGATAGACTACAGGGTAAGAGGCTTTACCCGTGATGTAGGCGGCAGAAAGCTGTATCTCGACCACGATATAACCTCGATACAGGATTTTATCAACGATTATACGCTGACGAAATATGATGCAACCGATATAAACGTGTATCAGGCGAACATATTCCACACAAGACTTATGGTGCGTGAGATGGATCTGAAAAACTACCTGTTCAATACGGATATATATGATATCCCGCCTAAGGAGCGACTGAGAATTACGGAGAGCCTAAGGCGAGAGATGATCGAGATATATTCGGGAATGAATATTTACGGGTGAGCGGATCTCACACTTTTGACTGATGAACCGGCAAAAGACGTAATCAATAAATCTGCGGGAGGGGCTAGCCCCTCCCCTACAAAAATATCAATGTGATATTATGACAACATTACTTCCTTCCCGAAAGGACTGATGATATGCTCTCACAGGAGCGTGCGCCTATATATGAGGCGTTAAAGGAATACCGGGCAAAGCGCATAGTGCCTTTTGACGTACCCGGTCATAAGATGGGCAGGGGCAACCCCGAACTGACGGAATTTTTAGGCAGAGAATGTATGACGGTGGACGTGAACTCGTCAAAGCCACTCGATAACCTCTGTCACCCGGTTTCCGTCATAAAAGAGGCGGAGCAGATAGCCGCAGAGGCTTTCGGCGCAAAGAACGCATTCTTTATAGTAAACGGAACGACAGCCGCAGTGCAGGCTATGGCGCTTGCCGTAGCAAAGCGTGGCGAGAAGATAATAATGCCCCGTAACGTACACCGCAGTGCTATCAATGCACTTATTCTCGGCGGAGCAGTGCCTGTTTACGTTAATCCCGGAGTAAACAAGGAGCTGGGCATACCGCTGGGAATGACGGTCGAGGATGTTGAAAAGGCAATACTCGAAAACCCCGACGCAAAGGCGGTATTTGTAAATAATCCTACCTATTACGGAGTATGCTCGGATATTAAGAAGATAGCAGATCTTGCACACGCACACGGAATGTATCTTCTTGCGGACGAGGCGCACGGAACGCATTTCTACTTCGGTGACAATATGCCGCTTGCGGGAATGAAGGCAGGTGCGGATTTTGCCGCAGTAAGTATGCACAAGAGCGGCGGCTCGCTGACGCAGAGCAGCTTTTTACTTACAGCAGACACGGTGAACGAGGGCTATGTAAGGCAGATAATTAACCTTATGCAGACGACAAGCGGAAGCTATCTTCTGATGTCTAGCCTTGATATATCGAGAAGAAACCTTGCGCTTCACGGCAGGGAGATATTCGCAAAGGTGCAGTCCTATGCGCAGTATATGCGTGACGAGATAAACGAGATAGGCGGATATTACGCATTCTCAAAGGAGCTGTGCGACGGCGGTGCGTTCTATGATTTTGACGTGACAAAGCTGTCGATACATACGAGGGATATAGGGCTTGCGGGTATCGAGGTGTATGATATTCTGCGTGACAGATACGGCATACAGATAGAATTCGGAGATATAGGAAATATACTCGCTTACGTTTCGATAGGCGACAGGGAACTGTATCTCGACAGGCTCATCGGAGCGCTCAACGACATAAAGCGTATCTATTCAAAGGATAAGACGGGTATGCTTGACCACGAGTATATCAATCCTATAGTTAAGCTGTCGCCGCAGGACGCATTCTACGGAAACAAGAAAAGCGTACCGATCGAACAGAGCTCCGGCAAGATAAGCGGTGAATTTGTAATGTGCTATCCGCCCGGAATACCGATACTTGCACCCGGTGAGCAGATAACAGACGAAATTCTCGCATATATAAAATATGCAGGGGATAAGGGCTGTTTCCTTACAGGTACACAGGACCTCGAAATAAAGAATATTATGATACTGGACGAATAAATTCGTCCGCCGTACCACATTGACTTATGCGTTTACAGATTGAAAGGACGGTAATACAAATGGATCTTTGGTTTACGGAAAATCACAGCGACAGTGTAAGATTTTCTATAAGAGTTGACAAACAGCTTTACAGCGAGCAGAGCGAGTATCAGCGCATAGACGTGTTTCAGTCGCTCGAATTCGGCAGACTGCTTGCGCTTGACGGATATGTAATGATAACGCAGAAGGACGAATTTATCTATCACGATATGATAGTTCACGTTCCTATGGCGGTAAAGAAGGATATAAAGAACGTGCTTGTTATCGGCGCAGGCGACGGCGGTACGGTAAGGGAGCTGTGCCGTTACAGCATGATAGAGCATATCGACCTTGTCGAGATAGATAAAAAGGTCGTCGAGGTCTGCGAGGAATATTTTCCTGAAATGACCGTTTCGATGCACGACCCCAGACTTGATATACATTTTACCGACGGACTTCGTTTTGTAAGACGCAAGCAGGGGGAATATGACCTTATAATAGTCGATTCTACCGACCCGTTCGGACCGGGCGAGGGGCTTTTCACACCCGAGTTCTACGGCAACTGCTACAATGCGCTGACCGATACAGGTGTACTTGTGAATCAGCACGAAAGTCCGTTCTATGTAAATGACGCAAAGGCTATGTGCAGGGCACACGAGCGTATAAAGTCGGTGTTCCCCGTGTGCGCCGTTTATCAGGCTCATATTCCGACATACGCAAGCGGACACTGGTTGTTCGGCTTTGCGAGCAAGGGACTTGATCCGATAAAGGATCTTGATGAACAGCACTGGAATTCACTCGGAATTAAGACAAGATACTATAACACGGAGCTTCACAAGGGCTGCTTTGCTCTGCCAAGCTATGTAAAGGAAATGCTGGAAACGGGAGAAGTTCTCGATGTGCGCCGCTGATTTCAGGACAGCCTGCAAAAAGGCAGGACTGGCTTTAATAGTTATATTTGCGGCACGGTGTGTTGCCGATGCGGTAACTGCGCTCATCGGGGCGCTTATGGCTGACTGCGATGCGCAGATAACCTCTTCTGTGCAGGCGCTTGCCAATATACTTATACTCTATGTGCTGGCGATAGCGGTTACATCGAAGCTTCTGGGATATCACTTTGACGGCAGTCTTTACAAGAAACCCAAAAGGCTCGGCAAGGCTATATCGTGGTTCGTACCGATGTATGGAGCTGGTCAGGCGGCAAACATTGCGGTGATGGCAATATCTTTTTTTATAGTACAGAATCGCTCGGCGGTCGAGGATACGCTTACTCCTATAGTTTCTTCGGGAACGGGAAGAGGTGCGTGGTATCTTGCATTTTTGTTCATACAGATGGCAGTGCTGGCACCGGTGTTTGAGGAGTACTGGTTCAGGGGAGTTATACAGTCCTCGCTTGCGCCTTACGGAAACGGCTTTGCGATACTCGTTTCATCGCTGTGCTTCGGTATGGCGCACGGTAATATACATCAGTTCTGCTATACGGTTATTGTCGGTATCTGCCTTGGATATGTGAGATATGCGACCGGCAGTCTTGTGCCTACAATGATAATGCACGCCATATTCAACTCTATTGCGGGAATAGCGATCGTGGCTGTAAGCAGTGAAACTTTTATATCGGCGTTTACGCATATTCAGCAGGGCGAGGAGCTTACAGGCGGCGAACAGGCGTTTATGACAACGCTGATGATTTACCTTGCTGTTATACTGACAACAGCTGTAGTCGGCATAGCGGCGGCTATAGGAAAGCTAAAGAACAATCGCCTTTACCGACCGGTAAACAACTATCCCGCACTTACCAAAAAGCAGAAATTTACAGCCGTGGCAAAGGAACCTTTGTTTATCGTGGGATTTATTCTGTGCACGGCGTATATAATAGCTATGATGATTATTTAACGAAAGGACTCTGTTAAAATGCAGAAAAGCCTTACCGGTATTATAGCGGACAGATACAGACAGCAGAGCTTTGATATTCTGACCTCGAAAGACGACCTTAAGCCTTCGGATATACGCAGGCTGTGTCTTGATGTCGGCATCGCGCTGATTATATCCGTACTGCTTCAGAAAGTCATATTCGTTGCGATGGTAATGCTGTTACGCTCGTTTGTCGGCGCAGGGCTTGATACGGGCAGTACGCTTTTCACCGTGCTGAATTACACTTTCAGCAATATATCGACATATGTCCCGAAGCTGCTGGCATTCGGGGTGCTGTACAAAAAGTACCGACCGCTGAAACGGCTTGACACGCAGTATGAGAACAAGTCGTACTATCCGCTTATATTCATACCTGCGATGTTTGCCTTTGCAATGTGGGGAAGCAATATCACCACCTGTATAAACTATATACTGCAACTGCTGTTCGGTGTGGATAAGATAGAGAATGTGATGGACGCTATTGCGCCGTCGAGCTTCTCATCGGGCATTGTAACGCTTATATTCACGGCATTTGCGGCGCCGGTATTTGAGGAGATAATCTATCGTCATCTGTTGCTCCGTTCGCTGAAACCAATAGGCGATACGCCTGCAATTATCCTGTCGGCGCTGGTGTTCGGACTGGCGCACGGTAACTTCGATCAGTTCGCATATGCGTTTTTAAGCGGTATAATCTTCGGACTTATGGCGGTAAGATACGATACGATAATCCCCGGAATGGTGCTTCATCTGATAAATAACTTCTTTGTGACGGTCATAACGTATCAGAAACAGCTCACGGGCATCGGCGGATTGTGGGACGGGCTTGTAGATGCGGCGGCGGCGCTCGGAAACCTTATCGTTAACATCTCCTACTTTGCGGCGCCGTTCGTGGCGGTACTGCTTGCATTCTGCGGAGCGGCAAGGCTTACGCCTGTCGGAGGAGAGCATAAGCACAGAAAACTGATTGCGATATTCTCTCCTGTGTTTATAATAGCGCTTGTTGTTATGCTGTTGCAGTTTTAATAAAGATCACGGCGGAATGTGGCTTCACATTCCGCTTTGCTATGCCGATTTTTCATATGCAACGCAAAGCAGCACAGAAAAATAACGATTGTAAGCAGATGTTTATTGCGGCTACTCGAAAAACAGGGTATGATATAGCTGTTCACAAAAGCCAAACGAAAACAGGAGGAAGACAATATGGATTTCAGCGAAAAGTTAAAGCAGATACGAAAAAATGAAGGCATTTCTCAGGAAGAGCTTGCGGAGCGTATAGGCGTTTCACGTCAGGCGGTGACAAAGTGGGAAACCAGAAAGGGTCTTCCCGATATCGAAAATATGACCATACTTGCGGAGATATTCAAGGTGACACTTGACGAGCTTGTAAGCGGAAATTTGCCGGAAAAAGGCGGTGCGGCTCAGTACACGAGCGAAACGGCATATGATATAGATGTCAACACACACTTTGATATAAATGCCGGAAGCGTGCGTGATATCACCGTATCCGGCGGTGACGACGAGAAGCTGCACGTTATATTCTCTTCGGAAACGGCGGAGGATATCGGCTCGGTATTCAAGGTAAGGCTCGACAGCCGTAAAAACAAGCTTGATGTAGAGTGCCTGCGCAAGGATAAGATGAGTCGATATGAGGCACAGGAAAACGTGTCAGTGAAGATAGTTCTGCCAAAACAGCTTACTGACCACTGCGAAATATCGGCACAGGCAAGACTGCTTTGCATAAACTCCATTGATATAAGACGAATCGAATATGACGGCTCAGCCGACAGCGTTGTTATAGAAGACAGCTCGGGAAGCATAGAACTTACCTCGAAATCCGATATGGACATAACGGCTGACAGGATAAACGGAGTGCTTGATATTAATTTGTGGAGAGCGACCGCAAAGGTGCATATCCCGGCGGAGAATATCCCCGATATTCAGAGTAACGGCAGAAAGTGCAGTATAGCGTATATTAAAGACGGAAAACCGTATGAGCCCGACACCGCAGAGAAAAGCGGTGTAATAAAGGCGGCGGGAATAGGTGCAGATGTTGTTATTGAGGTTAAGTGAGATGAGAAGCGGCGGCTTGCGAGGGTAAGTCGCTGTTTGGCTATTTTGACAATTCTTGTTGGCTATATTTCACAAAATATCGGGACAAGCCTTGATATTGCATAGTATAAGTGATATTCTAACAATAGAAAAGGTGTTTCCTTTTTTAAAACTAACGGAGGTACTTATGAAAAAGAAAAAACATTTATTCACTGTTTTACTATTGGCGATTTCACTACTCTCAACAAGCATACCTGTATATGCACAAGAAAACGGAAACGCCGATAACGAAAACAGTACAAGCGAAGAAAGTATAGAAGAAGCGGACAGAAATCTGCTCAAAGACTTAAAGCCGGGGGATCTCAGCCTTGTCGAGCTTTCAGATAAGGAGCTTGACGACTATGAGATACCGGAAGTCATATCTGTAAAGGACATTAAGGAAAAAGAACACGCAAACCGCTTATTTGCACAGGAAACGGACGACTATTCGATAGTATTCCAGAATAAAGACGGCTCGAAAACTATGTATTACTTTGATGAGCCGGTAAAGTATACCGACGAAAACGGTACAGTATGCGACAAAAGTACTAAGCTGTCAGAAGCGGATAAAGACGGATACGCTTTTGTAAGTGCAGAAAACGACATAAATGTATATATGCCCGAACAGCTCGACAGCGAAACAGGCATTATCGTTAAAAGCAACGAATATACTATTGAAATGTCACCTGTCGATTCGGATAAGGCAGATGTATCGGATATTATAGCCGAAACACAAAACAAATATGACGAACACGATATAGTTGAATATAACGATGTGTTCGGAAAAGATACAACGATAGAATACAGCGCTCAGCTCAACGGTGTAAAAGAGAATATCATACTCGACAGATACAACGGAAAGAACGAGTTTTCTTTCGATGTTGATACAAACGGTCTTAGCCTTAAAGATGAGGACGGCTATTTTTCAATTGTTGACGCTGAAAAGGCAGAGATAGTCGGTACTGTCAGCGAGGTAATACTGTTTGACAGCTCAAAAGGCGAAAACACAATAGTACCGCAGGGATATGTTACAGGATATACGGCAGTAAAAAATACCGATGGCAGCTATACGATAACTATTACTCTTGATAATGAATGGCTGAAAAACGAAGCGGTATATCCGGTTACAATAGACCCGACCATAAAACTCAGCTCAAGTGGCAGCGGAAGCTCAAAGACAATACTTGATGCACCTTTATACAGCAAGAAAAGTACAACAAATTTCGGCTCTTATTCTATAGGAACGGTAGGCTATCAGGACAGCACCTACGGTGCAGGCAGACTTATTGTGCGCTTTCCCGGACTTGACAGCAACGCAACATATAAGAGCCTTAAAGCAAATGAAATTGAAAGCGCAAAGCTGTATATGTATGAGGGCACGGGAAATTCAGGTACTTCGACATTACAGGTAAGATATTCAAACCAGACATCGGGTTGGGCTGAAACAAAACCTACATATGCAAATACAAGCGCCGGCGGCTCTGTAATGAGTACAACTAAAATATCCAAAAGCGGTTCTTATGAATTTGATTTTACTACTATGGCAATAACAAGCAAATATTCCGGATATGACATAAAAAAGGGCATAGTTATAACCAATTCAAACGAAACCAATGCGTCACTGCGCCGCTCTTTCTATATGACGGAGTACAGCAGTTCCAAACCGAGAGTTGTTGTTGAATGGAATCCTGTTATCGACGGTATGGCATATGTGTTTAAGACAAGCGACAATTTTTGCCTCGCAAAAGATGGAAGCAAGCTTTTTGAAGAACCAATAGAGTTAAATGAGGGAAATCAATATTTTAAGTCCAATCAGATTTTGATAGTGAAAAAGTCATTAACAGGAGGATATGTAGTTTATAATCTTCCTACAGATTCTGAAAATACTAATAACGCAATTTGCGAAACTTCTAATGGAAGTTTATCCTTTGCAAAATGTTCATCAGAAACTAATTTATATTTCTGTTGGAACTTTGTTAAAGTAAACAACTATCAATTTGCATTGCAAAACAAGTATAGCGGGAAATGGATTTATTTGAAAGACAATGTCAATAATATTTTTGATTTGACAACAGATAGCACAAAGCGCGCACTTTTCAAAAAAGCTAAGAATACAAGTGAAGAATATAAAGGAAGTTATGCAAATCAAGCAGGTTTATATGAATTAAATATCATATTCGATGTCTTATCAGATTACAATAATTATGCAAGCTCGGTGAAATCTTGGAATAATATATGTCGTAATATATCTGTCTACGCATACCCCCCTGGAGTTAGTCCCACTAGCGGATTGAATGTTCATGTGGCGCATATAAATATGTCTAAAACTTCATTAGAACATCTCAAGCCTACTTACGCAAAATTTATTCCTAACTCGTCGAGTACTAAATTTTTAACTAAAAAAACTGATATTGATAATGAAATGAATAAAAATTGGAATAAAGGTGTAATTTTTTTAAATACCGATTCAGGAGGATTCTTTTCACAAAGTTTAGATTATCAAAAAACTGCTATTATTCATGAAGTTGGTCATGCACTTAAATTATATCATACTGATGTTTCTCATAACGGATATTTCGATCTTTTAAATGCATATTCAGTAATGAGGACATATAAAATAGACCAAGCTCCTACGATAACGTCTTATGACAAATCTTTATTAATTAAGAAATGGAGGGAAATGCCATGAAAAAACTAACAAAAACAACAGCACTCATTTTATCAGCAGTTATGCTCTTCGGTTGTGCAAGTAACTCTGCAACCGGCAGTGTAGGTGATACTACACCGCCGGGGGAGAGTTCAGTCACGGACAGCAAAAACGAAAGTAAGGTTGAAAGCTCGGCTACTGAAAACAGCACAGCTATTGAACTTAGCAACGAAAAAGATGGCTTTATAAAAGATAGCAAAGGATATCTGTCTTTTTCCTATGAAAATGATAAGTATCAGGTTAATTCTGTATCAATATATTCTGAACGTGAAGCGGTTGATGATATTTACATTTATCCGACAAATCCGATCCCGAATAATATCATATTCGGCACGTTATACTGGCCGGTTGCCATAAAGTGCCGAATAGCGGGCGAAAGCTTGTATTTTTCTGAGAAAAACAAGTGCGGCGATGTTACGGTAAAATCCTCTGAATACAGCAAAAGCGGACAAGAGTATATTGATAAAATTTCCAAGCTCGACAATATGAATGCAAGTAATGATTATATGCTGGGTGTTTATACTCCTGTTATCGTTGAGGAAATAATCGATACATTTTCGTATCACCCGGATTTTCAAGTCGGAGACATTATTTATATTCAAGAAGATTACAATATCACCCGCGACTTATATAGCTATTATAAACTTAAAAATCAGGACACATTAAAGTTTTTACAGGATAAATTGGACGAGTTGCAAAATGTAATAGATGAGGAATTAAAAAATGGAGATAAAGCCAATGAAAAATATATAACTGAAATGCAGGCTCAAGTTAAAAAATATCAGCAAATGGAGAGCGAGTACAAGGCATACTATAAGTTTGTTGAAGAAAGCGACACTCCGGTACTGAATTTAAGCGTAGGATTTCCTATGCAAAAAGACAAATCATATTTTGCCTATGTGAACTCAACTAAAATTGTAGATACAATCGATGATAACAGTTACTACTATTCTTATGCGCAGAAATTCAATCTTGGTGACGAAGAACCGGAATCGCTGGGGGAGAATGAAAAATATAATTGGTTTCATTACAGTTATATTTATGGATGGGCTAATATGAAAGAAAAATACGGGGATCATTTCAAAAAATAACGCGGAACTACAAAATCGAGGTAATCAAT
>UMBQ01009003.1_pt1 | contig 12621 bp, 7 predicted proteins | sample 1964041 | NCBI WGS metagenome assembly UMBQ01 (sample SAMEA4835950, study PRJEB28245) | human gut metagenome | biome: gut microbiome; material: fecal sample | place: Denmark | collected 2008 | reverse complement strand
GAAATAGACGAGAATATAAAATTCTGTCCGTTCTGTGCGGCGTTTACAGGGGATAAAAACGATGAAAAGAAGAAAAGCCGCATAGGCGTTATTGTCGGCAGTATTGCGGGAGCGGCTGTGATCTGCGGTGCGGCTGTCGCGGTGTTTGCGTTTGATATTTTCGGAATATTTGAGAATGAGTCGGAGACGCTTTACGGAAGCGGCGAGAAGCTGTTTAATATGTCGCTGTCGCCTGCAAAGAGCGGGGATAAGTGGGGATATATCGGCAAGGACGGAAAGTTTAAGATAGAGCCGCAGTTTGACTGTGCTTATCAGTTTGACGAAAATGTAAACGGAAATGCCGCCGTCAGCAACGAAAGCGGCTACGGCTTTATAAACAACAAGGGCGAGTTTACAGTCGAGCCGCAATTTAAGCTTGCGTCATATTACAGCGACAACGGATTGTCGGTCGTTACCGCCGAGGACGGATATATGCTGTATGTTGACGCCAAGGGCAGAACGGCATATGATAACAAGCATTTCACATATGCTCACCCCTTTGAAAGCGGAGCGCCGTATACCTTTGCATATACCGTTATGACGCAGGACGCTAACGATGATAAGGGCGAAACCGTCAGCGATATCACAGATGAATATTATCTTCTGTCGACGGACGGAAAGACGGTGACCGTGCTTTCTGACAGAATGGGCATAGACTGCGTGTTCGGAGAATATTATGTCGGGTTTACAAAGAATGTCAACGAGGGCAGCAATGACTTTACCAAAAGAAGCTATGCTGTTTTCTCGGCAGATGGTGAGCAGAAGAGCGAATGGTATGACAGGATATTTGTAACGGATGAGTTTGTGCTGATGTGCAAAACGGACAATGAAACACGGATATATAAGGCGGCAGTATACGACAGAGAGCTGAATAAGTTAAGCGATGAATATTACTGCGACAGAAACCCTGAATTTGCCGACAGCGGACTTGTGCTGATAAAGCGTGACGGAGAGCGCTTCAGGAAAGTGCTCGTGAACAGAAACGGCAGTAAACTTGACGAGGTTTACGCTGCGGCGGACGGCACGGACGTGATAAGTGCGTTCGACAGGAGCGGCATTGCCTGCGTATATGAAAAGGGCAAGTACTGCGGGTATACGGTCGGCGGCAAGGTCTTTGAGTGCGACTATGCGTTTACGGCTTTCAACAGCGGGCTTGCGCCTTATTATGACAACGGAAAGATCGGATATATAAACGCAGGCGGCGAGGTTGTGATAAATGCGCAGTATGATGCGGCATCGGAGTTCTATGCGGACGGATATGCGTATGTGTTTGCAAACGGCGGATACAGCATTATTGACACTGCCGGGAAGGCTGTAGCGGAAAATCTCAGCTTTGCTCCGACAAAGCTTGTAAACAGCGGTATAAACCACGGTTGGTATACGCCGAAAGATTTTGACGGAGCTGAGTATTATAAAAATGTAATAAATTACGGCACATTGGCTGTAAAGACGGACAGCGGTAATGCCGATTATTTTGACAAGAAATATGTCAATAAGCTTGTATATGCGACTGACGGAAATGAGGTAAAGGAAAATTCCGAATTGCTGAAAGGCTACGGCGAGTTTGAGGACGGATATGCCATATTGGATAAGAACGGATATTATCTTGTCGACAGCAAGGTAAATGTAATACCGATACCGTCGGACGGAACGGATAAGCTGTATACGACAAAAAATGCAGACGAATATTTTTACGGCGTTGTGGGCAGCGGCAGTAAAGCCCCGCTTGCTATGACCGATGTCAACAAAAACACGATAACGCTTTCCGACTATGACGGACTGTACAGCGGCAATGACTGCCTGTTCTTAAGCAACAGCAACAGTGAAAACCTGTATCACAACCGATACAGAGTGTATAACGGCAAACTATATCAACCGCTGACGATAGAAACAAACAATTATCTCGGATTTTACGAGAACACTGAGCATACAGCGTTGCTGTCCTGTACATATTACGGCTCTGTTGATATGAATAGCGAGATCCGGCGTGTTATTGACAGCGAAACCGGAGAATGTCTGCTGAGCTATAAGCAGGACGGCGGTGCGCTCGAATATATGAATGAATATTTTATCTGCATCAGCCGTGACAGCATGTCGGACTACAGTGACGCTGACGGCAATTCATATCTTGAAAAGAGCGGAAATGAGTATTATACGGTGTACGGAAAAAGAATAGGTACATTTGTTTATGCGTCTGCCTGTGACGATAAGCTTCTGGCTGTAACAGACGATGGAAAATTCAGAGTGTACAGCAGATACGGCGAGCTGCTCGGGGAATACGGCTATGCGTGCATGAACGAAAAGTCGCAGTATATTGTTATTGAGCGGGACGGAAAGTATATCTGCCTTGACAGGAGAATGAACGAGGTGTTTGACAGCGAGTATCCGTTTAATCCGCCTGTAAACGGATATGCGGCTTATGCGGATATCAAAAGCGGTAAGATAGGATATCTGGATATGACGGGCGAGGTAGTGATACCTGCGTTTACGGAGATCGCGGCTGACTTCTCGGCTGACGGATATGCAAGGGTCGCAGAATACAGGGCACCGGACGAGTCGGAAGAGGCAGAACGGTTTACTGATGAAGTGCTGATAGACACAAGCGGCAAAACAGCTTATGAAAGCAAAAATACAGCGGTCGGGGCTAACGGCTTTGTTTATGACGGCGAGTACTTCAAGACATTATATTCGTTTGCCGGAGGCTATGAGTACTTTATAAGCTACTGCAAGGAGAACAAAGAACAGCTTAAGCTAAACAGCTATAGCGACATACTGCAGTATAGTCATCTGAAAAACGACGGCAGTATTACCGACTATGCGGGTAATGAGCCGTATCAACTTGTGATAATGAATAAGAAGTCACAATATTCCGCCGATATGGACAAAATGTATGACGGAACGCCGGTCTTTTATATTTACCGCTCAAGGACGAATAATGAAGTGACGAGTTCATATTACGGACTGGACGGAAAAGAGATAACGTTTGACAGATACGGTGACAGCGATATTTTCCTTGACGGATATTTCTGGCAGGAGATTCAGGATGAAGAAACAGGCAGGATAAAGCTGTATATCTATGATACTGACGGCAGTGAAAAGTTCAATGTGACTGCGCCGGAGTATTACCATTATGCCAGCGCAAAGGAAGACGGCGGGTATGTATTCGCATTCAGATATCGTTATGATCCTGATACGGAGCTTCCGCCCAAGGAGTACAATAATCTTGTTGCAGACGCATATTCTTCTGACGGGAAGCTTATTGCACAGTGTGAAAACGCTTCGCCGCTTGCTACCGGCGCTGTTGAGGGAAACAAGGACGAGATACGCTTTGTCTGCCGGACGGAAGATGAAAAGTACGAGGAGAGGATATACTCCGTATCGAAAGGTGAATTTATCAGTACAAAGCAGGTCGAAATAGGCGATTATGTTTATGCATAGAAATGAGCGGCGACTGATCTGAAATTGCATACTATGCGATGAAAACCGCTCGCCGGATATAGGCGTTGTGATACGCTTACAATAGTTAAGTATTATCCGTGGGCGATATACATTTGTAGTTATGACAGTGATGTGCGCTGTATGCGCGGACAGAAAACGAAGAGGTGATACGGTAAATTTATTCCGGCGGTAAAGCAAATAAAATGCGATTTTAACATAAAAACGCTTGACAAAGGGAAAATTTGATTGTATAATCAATGTGTATGATATTTAAAGGCTGTGACGAGGACAGTAGTGCGGATATAAAGCCAAAGCGAGCCGACGACGGTGAGAGGTCGGTGCAGAGTTACCGTATGAATATCACCTCCAAGCTGCCCGCCGAAATTGCCGTTTAAGGCAAGAGTAGAACGGGACGTTTTTCCAACGTTAAAAGGAACGCATTTGACGGAATGACGAAACGGTGGTTATAAAGACTGTTATGAAATTATAGTCCTTATCCTTTTCGGAGGATAAGGACTTTTTTATTTTCCGCAAACGCAAAGAATTAATAATATGCAATGGGCAGACCTTCGCCCCAAACCCCATATAGCTTTTGGCTTTTGCCGAAGAGATCTATATGGCAGGGTAAATTGCAAAACAGGAGGAGAAAAGATGTCACTTTACGAAAAAGTACCGACCTCGGTAAATTTTGTCGAGAGAGAAAAGCAGACAGAGAAGTTCTGGCACGACAACGACATATTCCGCAAGAGTATGGAGCAGAGAAAGGGCGACAAGACCTACACATTCTATGACGGTCCGCCTACGGCTAACGGTAAGCCGCATATCGGTCACGTTCTTACCCGTGTTATCAAGGATATGATCCCGAGATACCGCACAATGAAAGGTTATGACGTTCCCCGTAAGGCAGGCTGGGACACACACGGACTGCCTGTTGAGCTTGAAGTTGAGAAGATGCTCGGCCTTGACGGCAAGGATCAGATTGAAAAGTACGGACTTGACCCGTTCATTACAAAGTGTAAGGAAAGCGTATGGAAGTACAAGGGTATGTGGGAGAATTTCTCACGCACTGTCGGCTTCTGGGCTGATATGGACGATCCGTATGTAACATACGACAACAACTTCATCGAGTCCGAGTGGTGGGCATTAAAGCAGATATGGGAAAAGGGTCTTTTATACAAGGGCTTCAAGATAGTTCCCTACTGCCCCCGTTGCGGAACTCCGCTTTCAAGCCACGAGGTGGCTCAGGGCTATAAGGACGTTAAGGAACGTTCTGCGGTCGTACGCTTCAAGGTAAAGGACGAGGACGCTTATATCCTCGCATGGACGACAACTCCCTGGACACTTCCCTCAAACGTTGCACTCTGCGTAAACCCCGATGAAACATATGTAAAGGTAAAGACGGCTGACGGCTACACATATTATCTTGCAGAGGCTCTGTGCGATAAAATTCTCGGCGGCGACAAGCCCACAGCCCCCTATGAGGTAGTTGAAAAGTATATCGGTAAGGATCTTGAGGGCAAGGAATACGAGCCTTTATTCGACTGTGCCGTTGAGATATGTGAAAAGCAGCACAAGAAGGGCTATTATGTAGTATGCGACAACTATGTAACGCTGACAGACGGTACAGGTGTCGTTCATATCGCTCCCGCATTCGGTGAAGACGACGCTAAGGTCGGCAGAAAGTATGACCTGCCTTTCGTACAGCTTGTTGACGGCAAAGGCAATATGACCGCCGAAACACCTTACGCAGGCGTATTCGTAAAGAAAGCCGATCCTATGGTGCTTAAGGATCTTGATGAAAAGGGCTTGCTGTTTGACGCACCCAAGTTTGAGCATAGCTATCCGCACTGCTGGAGATGCGACACTCCTCTGCTGTACTATGCAAGAGAATCGTGGTTCATCAAGATGACCGCTGTCAAGGACGACCTTATCAGAAACAACGAAACGATAAACTGGATACCCGAAAGCGTCGGCAAGAACCGTTTCGGCGACTGGCTCGAAAACGTTCAGGACTGGGGTCTTTCAAGAAACAGATACTGGGGTACTCCTCTTAATATATGGGAGTGCGAGTGCGGTCACAAGCACGCTATAGGCAGTATCGAAGAGCTTAAGTCAATGTCTGACAACTGCCCCGACGATATAGAGCTTCACCGTCCTTATATTGATGCGGTTACGATAAAATGCCCGCACTGCGGCAAGCAGATGAAACGTGTTCCCGAGGTTATCGACTGCTGGTTCGACAGCGGTTCTATGCCCTTCGCACAGCATCACTATCCCTTTGAGAATAAGGAAAAGTTTGAACAGCAGTTCCCCGCTGACTTTATCTCCGAGGCAGTTGACCAGACAAGAGGCTGGTTCTACTCACTGCTCGCTATCTCAACGCTTTTATTCAACAAGGCTCCTTACAAGAACGTTATAGTTCTCGGTCTTGTACTCGATAAAGACGGTCAGAAGATGTCAAAGTCAAAGGGCAACGCAGTAGACCCGTTCGAGTCACTGGCTGAACACGGCGCAGACGCTATACGCTGGTACTTCTACACGAACTCTGCTCCGTGGCTTCCCAACAGATTCCACGCAAAAGCAGTAAACGAAGGTCAGAGAAAGTACATCTCTACCCTGTGGAACACCTACGCATTCTACGTTCTGTACGCTAATATAGACAATTTCGACGCTACTAAGTACACGCTTGACGTTGACAAGCTCGGCGTTATGGACAAGTGGCTGTTATCAAGACTTAACACCGTTGTAGGTGCGGTTGACGATAACCTTGCAAATTACCGGATCCCCGAAGCCGCAAGAGCATTACAGGATTTCGTAGACGAGATGAGTAACTGGTATGTCCGCCGCAGCAGAGAGCGCTTCTGGTCAAAGGAGCTTACGCAGGATAAGATAAACGCATATATGACGCTGTACACAGCGCTTGTAACCATTGCAAAGACATCTGCTCCGATGACTCCTTTTGTATGCGACGATATTTACAGAAACCTTGTCTGCTCGCTTGACAAGAACGCACCCGTAAGCGTACATCTTTGCGACTTCCCCACAGTAGACGAAAAGCTTATCGACAAGCATCTTGAGGAAGAAATGGACACAGTTCTGACCGTTGTAACGCTCGGACGTGCCGCAAGAAATGCCGCTAACATCAAGAACAGGCAGCCTATATCAAAGATAATGGTAAAGGGCGACAAGACGCTTGAGCCTATGTATGCGGATATCGTAAAGGACGAGCTGAACATCAAGGAAATCAGCTTTATAGATAACACCGACCACTTCACAAGCTACACCTTCAAGCCCCAGCTCAAGACGCTCGGCGCTCGTTTCGGCAAGCAGATAGGCGAGGTCAGAACAAAGCTCGCTGAGGTTGACGGTCAGAAGGCTATGAACGAGATCCGTGAAACGGGCGCTATGACGCTTACGCTTTCAACAGGCGATGTTCAGATTGCAAAGGACGACCTGCTTATAGACGAGCATCAGAAGGAAGGCTATGCGGTAGTGACCGACAGAGGCTACACGGTAGTTCTCGATACAACTCTTACACCCGAGCTTATCGAAGAAGGTAATGTAAGAGAGATCGTAAGCAAGATTCAGACGATGCGTAAGGACGCAGGCTTTGAGGTTATGGATCATATCGTTATCTACTGCGACGGCAGTGACAAGGTAGCCGAGATACTGACACGCAACAAGGACAGCATCTCAGAGGATACTCTTGCTGACGATATAGTAACCGGCAAAACTGACGGATTTACAAAGGAACAGGATATAAACGGTGAGAACGTAACTTTCGGTGTAAAGAAAGTATGAGTTTCAAGCAGACACTGACAAATCTTTTCGGACATAATGCCGTTAAAAAGGCGCTCATATGGGTGCTGGTCGTGGCTGTTGCGGTTATAGTCGTGGTTACGCAGTTTGCTTTTCCCGTAAAAGCGCAATATGCGTACACACGGCTGTACAGCTACAGCGGACAGAGCTTTGACAATATGATAAAAAACGTATACGATAAGCTGAAGGACGGCACTCACCTTGACAGTGGGTCTACAAGCAAGCTGCTCAGCGACACGGATTTTGATATGACAAAGCCCGGGAACTATCTGCGGTTTGAAATGGTGTTTGATTTTACGAACATAGGTATGTACAAGATAAGCAATATACAGTTTTCGATTGACGATATACCGTATGACAAGCAGGCTTTTGTACTTAAAGAAACCAATGTTGCGTCAATCGACCGTTTCAACAGCAGTAAAGTTTCGCTCGTGTTCGTTATAGACAGATCGGAACTTACCGACGAAGAGATAACAAAGGCTGTAAGCTCGCTTAAAATCAGCTATAAGTTTGACAGACCTGAACTTTTTTCGTCCGATGGGGAGATTACACTGCCTGAAACAGTAATACTGCCGTTTGACGATGTTACAACAGGTGAATAAAATGGCGGGGATTTTAAATAAAATACCGCAGAAGCAGAAAGGCGTGCTGTGTATTATCAGCTCCGCCTTTTGCTTTGCGTTTATGGGAGCGTTTGTAAGACTGGCGGGCGATCTGCCGTCGGTGCAAAAGAGCTTTTTCAGAAATCTTGTCGCTTTCATATTTGCGGCAGTGATACTGATAAGGCAGAAAGGCTCTTTTCTGCCGCAGAAAAAAAGCAACATCGGCGCACTGCTGATACGCTCGGTATGCGGAACAATCGGCATACTCTGTAATTTCTATGCGGTGGATCATTTAGCGCTATCGGACGCAGCTATGCTGAACAAAATGTCGCCGTTCTTCGTTATCGTATTTTCGGCACTATTTCTTCGGGAGCGGACGAATTTAGTGCAGACGCTCGGCGTAATAGTCGCATTTGCGGGAAGTCTGCTTATAATAAAGCCGAGCTTTGCAAACCTTGCTCTTGTGCCGTCACTGCTGGGATTTCTCGGCGGTATGGGCGCAGGTGCGGCTTATACGGCTGTAAGGTGGCTAGGAATAAGAGGCGAAAAAGGACCGTATATTGTGTTCTTCTTCTCTGGCTTCTCCTGCCTTGTAACACTGCCGTTCCTGCTGTTCGATTTTCACGTTATGACGTGGCAGCAGTGGCTCATCCTGCTCGGCGCAGGACTTGCGGCGGCAGGTGGACAGTTCAGCATCACGGCGGCATATAAATTCGCTCCTGCAAAGGAAATATCTGTATACGATTATTCGCAGATTATATTCTCGGCGCTGCTCGGATTTATAATGTTCTCGCAATTGCCTGATATATGGAGCTTGCTCGGATATGTGATAATATGCGGCGTAGGCGTTGCGATGTTCATATACAACAACCGCAGGGATAAAAATCCTTGACGGAAAATTAAGAACTGTTAACAGAAAATATTGACACCGGTGTACTGATGTGGTATACTGACAAAAGATACACAAGTAAGGAAAGTGTGTCACTTATTGAAAAAAGAGGTATGTTATTATGAAAACAGCAGCACAGGTATTTATAATCATCGGTATGGTTTTTGGATGCTGGATGATACTTCCGCTTATTTTCGGCGGTATTGCATTAAGCCAGATGAGCAAGGGTCAGAGACCTTCAACAGGTATGAGCGTATGCGTTCTTTTATTCTGCAATATGATAGGCGGTATTCTCCTGCTTTGTGCAAAGGACGAAGATTTTTACAAGCCCAATATGATGAACAACGGCTACAATCCTAACATGAACAACGGTTACAACCCCAACATGAACAACGGTTATAACCCCAATATGAACAACGGCTACAATCCTAACGTGAACAACGGCGGCTATAACAACGCCAATTATGCCGCTCCAAACAACTACAACAACAATAACTACGCTACGCCTGATAACAATAACTTCAATAATAACAATAACGGCGTTCAGCAGTAAAAGGTACATAGTATTTAAACAGAAAACGGCAGAGCTTATGCTCTGCCGTTTTTGCATAACAAAAGCCGCTTTTTTATCACTGCGGCTTTTTTCTTCTTATTTTACTGTCAGTTCGTTTATTATCTCATACAGCTTTACAAGCTCGCCCATCGTAAGCTGTTCTGCTCTTGCCGTCGCAGGTATGCCGCTTTCGGTCATCTTTTCCGCAAGCACCGCTTTCGGTATCTTGAAATATGCTGAAACTGGATTGGCAAGCTGTTTTCTGCGCTGAGCAAAAGCCTGCTTTATCACCTCAAAGAAAAGCGGCTCGTTATCGACCTTGTACGGCGGTTGTTCATACCGTTCAAGACTTATGACCGCACTGTCAACATTGGGTGCGGGCATGAACGATCCCCTGTTTACCCGAAACAGCTTCTTCGGCTTTGCGTAATAGTTTATAGACGCTGTGATTGCACCGCACTCACGGCTTCCTACTGCGGCACATATCCTGTCTGCCGCCTCAAGCTGTACCATTACGGTTATCGCTTTTATAGGCAGCTTTTCCTCCAGCAGCTTCATTATTACGGGCGAGGTTATATAGTAGGGCAGATTTGCACAAACTATCACGTCCATATCGGGAAACTTCTCGGCTATCAGCTTATTAAGATCGGTTTCCATAACATCGGCAAAAATAACCTCAACGTTGTCGTATTCTTCGAGTGTTTCGTCAAGAATGGGCTTCAGTCCCGTATCTATTTCAATAGCTACGACCTTTTCACAACGCTCGGCAAGCTCCCTTGTCAGAACGCCGATACCCGTGCCTATTTCTATAGCGCCGACATTTTTCCCTGCACCGCCCATTTCGGCGATTTTCGGGCAGACGGTCGGATTTATCAGAAAGTTCTGTCCGAGCGACTTTGTGAAAGAAAAGCCGTGCTTTTCAAAAAGCTGTCTTATTGTTGAAATGTCGGTAAGTTTCATTCTTTGTTTCCTTCGCTTTCTTTTGTGAACATCTCAAGCACCTTGAACGCCTGCTGAAGATTTGCCACGCCGTATATGCTTATTCCGTAGTTTTCGCTCTTGTCAAGATTTTTAAGCGAGGATTTCGGCACAATGCACTTTGAAAATCCCATTCGCGCCGCCTCACGCACACGTTCTCTTATATGCGACACCGCTCTTATTTCTCCTCCAAGACCGACCTCGCCGAACATCGCAACATCATCGCCTATCGGAATATCACGAAGTCCCGAATAAAGAGCAAGAGCAATCGCAAGGTCGCTTGCAGGCTCGTCTATTTTAAGTCCGCCTATAACATTTATATATACATCATATCCGCCGAAGTTGTAGCCTGTCCTCTTTTCAAGCACGGCGAGCAGAACGCACAGCCTGCTGTAGTCGAAGCCTGTCGTCATTCTGCGCGGAGCGGAGAACGAGGTCTTGCTGACAAGCGCCTGCACCTCTGCCAGTATAGGTCGTGTACCCTCGACGGTACAAAGCACGGTTATACCGCTTACCCCTGCGGGTCTGCCGAGAAGAAGCATTGCAGACGGATTTTCAACCTGCTCAAGCCCTTTGTCCTGCATTTCAAATACGCCTATTTCGTTGGTCGAGCCGAAACGGTTCTTTGCGGCTCTTAATATCCTGTAGCTTAGCTGTTTGTCGCCCTCAAAGTACAGTACCGTGTCAACTATATGCTCAAGCACCTTAGGACCTGCTATACCGCCGTCCTTGTTTACATGACCTACAAGAAACACGGCTACCTCGAGGCTCTTTGCCATCTGCATAAACGCCGAGGTACATTCTCTTACCTGCACAAGACTGCCGGGAACGGACTGAAGCTCTGTCAACTGCATTGTCTGTATCGAATCGATTATCACAACATCGGGCTTATTCTCACGCACACCCTCTATTATAGTATCGCAGTCGGTGCAGGCGCTGATATAAAGCCCGTCGCTTGCAACTCCCAGCCTGTCTGCACGGAGCTTTATCTGACGTTCGCTTTCCTCACCGGATATGTACAGCACGGTCTTATCCTGCGCAAGACAGCCGCATATCTGTAAAAGAAGCGTCGATTTGCCGATACCCGGGTCACCGCCGAGCAGAACAAGCGAGCCTTTGACAAGTCCTCCGCCGAGCACCCTGTCAAGCTCCGACATTCCTGTTTTGTATCTTGTTTCATCGCTGAACGAAAGGTTGTTTATACTTGAAAGCGGAAGCCTGCCGCCGCCCGTGCTTTTTGCAAGACCGTGGGATTTTGGCTGTACAAGCGTTTCTTCAAGCGTGTTCCACGCTCCGCAGGCATTACAGCGTCCGCTCCATTTCGGATATTCCTGACCGCACTCACTGCATATATATACTGATTTTGATTTTGCCATTTTTTCGTCCTTTCCGATGAATTACCGTCCGGAGCTTGTAATATCACCGCTGTTTTCGGGAATACTGCTCGTTGAAATTTCCGTCCGACCTGCATTGTCCGCAGGCTTTGAGGTGAGATATGTAAGTATCCCGTTGTATATAGTATAGGCTACCTTACGCTGATAGCCGGTATCTGACAAATTTGCCGCATCGTCCGGATTTGAGAGAAATCCGCATTCTATCAGCACGGCAGGTATCTTTGTGTTCTTGAAAAGATACAGCTCGTCGCCCTCCTGCTTTATCTGCCTGTCGTTGCCCGGCTGTATCGTCTTGAAATTATCCTGCATTATCTGCGCTATCATACGGTTATCCGGGTTATTTGACGTGTAGAAGATCTGTGCACCGAAATATTCAGGCTCGGTGAACTTGTTCTGATGGATAGACAGGAAGAGACAGTCGCCGTACTTGTTTATAATATCAAGACGGTTTTTCATATCGGAAACCTTCTGCTCCCGTGTGCCTTTTACGCCTTCATCGTGTATCGAAATATCGCTGTCACGGGTCAGCACTACGTTAAATCCCGATAATGTCAGCATATCGTCAAGGTCACGCACTATAGCAAGATTGATATTCTTTTCAAGCTCTCCGTTTATGCCGACCGCACCGCTGTCTGTTCCGCCGTGTCCTGCGTCAAGTACGATGGTTTTCTTATTTGCAACGTGCGATGTTGACGCTCTCACGCTCATCTGCGAATAATCGGCAGTTGCCGCTATAACAGTGAAACAGCCGAGCAGGACTATAAGTGCGGGTACTCTTGTTTTAAGCCGTTTGAATTCAAAGCGTTTCATGTTCAGTTTCATATTGTCCGACCTTTCGGTAAATTTTTGTACATTATATGAAACGAGCAGTGAAATAATGACAGGCTATGCCTGTCACAGCTTGTAGAA
>UMBQ01029185.1_pt1 | contig 12648 bp, 9 predicted proteins | sample 1964041 | NCBI WGS metagenome assembly UMBQ01 (sample SAMEA4835950, study PRJEB28245) | human gut metagenome | biome: gut microbiome; material: fecal sample | place: Denmark | collected 2008 | reverse complement strand
CTTTATGCCGGCGCTTGCAAGTGCATTTTTTGCACCCTCGCCTATTCCTCCGCAGATAAGCGTGTCGACATTGTTCAGTTTCAGAAAACCTGCAAGCGCACCGTGTCCGTTACCAAGCGTCGGGATTATGCTTTCGCTTTTAATTTCGTTATTTTCCGTTTCATACACCTTGAAAGCTTCGGTGTGTCCGAAATGCTGAAAAACCTGTCCGTTCTCATAAGTTACTGCTATTTTCATCTGTTCCTCTTTTCTGCCGTAAGGCTGTTTGTACGATATTTTTCAATGATTGTGGTCACATTTTCTGCACTGTATCATTGACGTATCGTTTTCATTCTTATAGTATGCTCCCGCCCATGTGCATATGCTCTGTAATATCGGGACTGCCGAAAGTCCCCTTTTGGTAAGCGAATACTCTACTCTCGGCGGTATCTCGTCATATGATTTTCTGCTGACGAGTTCGTTTTTCGCAAGCGATTTTAAAGCCGCGGCAAGCACACAGATAATGCGGGAGTTCCATTTACCTCCGAAAACATCAAGTCCATATTCAAGCGGACAGCGTATATCCGGTCTGTACATATGCTCACCCCGTTTCCTCCTGTAACTATTATACCGCTTTTGATATGACAGTGCAAGTTACTATGTAATTTAATAGTAAAAAACCGGACGTTTTATCAGCGCCCGGCTGTTGATATTCATTTTGCCGCAAAAGCGTTTATGCCTCTTTTAAGCCTTTCAAGTCCGTCTTCAAGCACCGAATGCGGGCAAGCGATATTAAGCCTTAAGAACAGATTTCCGTTACCTCTGTATGCTGTTCCTGCGGAAAGATAAAGTCCTGTTTCTTTTCTTATAAATGAAGCAAGCTCCTTGCTGTTATCGGTTACTGCCGATACATCAAGCCACATAAGGTATGTAGCGTCACTGTGCAACGCTTTCACATTCGGAATGTTCTCATCGAGATAGCGATACACCGTCTTTTTGCTTTCAGAAAGATATTCATTAAGACTGTCAAGCCATTCTCCGCCGTCCGTCAGCGCCGCAATTGCCGCCGTAACCGAAAAAACATTCGGTTCGGCGCATTCATCTGTGTTTATCGCTCTCCATACTTTATGGCGAAGCCCTGGCGACGGAACGCTGATTGCCGCTGTCTGAAGCCCTGCTATATTAAACGCTTTGGTCGGAGAGATAAGCGTAATACTGTTGTCCCTGCAATCGTCATTTATGCTTGCAAACGGAACGTACTGCTTTCCGGGCTCGGTTATGTCGCAATGTATTTCATCGGATATAACCGTAACGCCGTGTTTTTTGCACAGTACACCGACCTTTTCAAGCTCTTCCCTGCTCCATATTCTGCCCGCAGGATTTTGCGGATTGCAAAGTATCATAAGCGTTGTCTGAGGGTCGGCAAGCTTCTGTTCAAGGTCGTCATAATCCATACGGTAAGCATTATTCCCGTATATCAGTCGGTTTTCAAGCACTTGTCTGCCGTTGTTCTCAATACAGTTGCAGAAAATATTGTATACCGGTGTCTGTATCACTACCTTCTCGGCAGGTGTAGTTATTTTGCGGACTATCGATGATATAGCAGGAATCACACCTGTGCAGAACATCAGTCCGTCTTTATGGAGTTCTGTTCCGTGACGGTTTTTCCACCATGAAATATATGCATTGTACCACTCATCGGGAATAATCGTGTAACCGAATATACCGTGTTTTGCTCTGCGCTCTATTGCCGAAGTGATGCACGGAGCGGTTTCAAAATCCATATCCGCAACCCACATCGGAAGTTCACCGTCTTTGATATCCCACTTGAGTGAATATGTACCTGAGCGGTCGCTCACTTTATCAAAATCAAATTTCATAACAAAATCCTTTCATATTACCGTATTAACAGACATTTTTGCCCATATTGTAAGCTTCATCAAGTGCAGAATGTCCCGTTATAGACGCAGGAGCGTCAACGCCTCCTGCAAATACCACGCCTGCAAGGTTCGCCTTTTCAAAGCAATCTACCCAACCCTCTACTGCTTTTACCGCACCTTCATTGGTATAAGGCTCGTCCTCAGCCGCAGTGCTCAGAAGATAAACATCCCTGAACTTATATTCTCTCGAAAACAGTGAATTTGCCCTGTCGATAAGCGTTTTCATCTGACCGCTTACGCTGTAGTAATAAACGGGAGTTGCCCATACGATAACATCTGCGCCAAGCATTTTCTCGGTTATTTCGTTTGCGTCGTCATCGGTTATAACGCAGTGTCCGATATTCTGACAAGCCATGCAGCCTTTGCAGAATGTGATTTTCTTATCGGTAAGACAGACCTTTTCCACGCTGTTACCGCTGTCCTCTGCACCCTTTATGAAGCTGTCGGCTAAAATATCCGAGTTGCTGTTCTTTCTGAGTGATGTTGATATTACAAGTACTTTTTTGCTCATTTTGATCTTCCTTTCCTGAAATGCGCTTATGTACACCCTTTTGAACCTTTACCGCCGCAGTTATCACGGCATATTATCGTTGTTTTTGAAGGATCTACCTTGTCGGGTTCTATTGTAAGTTCTCCTATCGAATCTGCGGTAATTCTGCCCTGAGAAGGATTGAGCACGCTGTCTACACTGCCTGTGATATCGGCATTTACTGACGAATACTCAAATGCAAGCGTTGTATTGATCAGTTTGCAGTTTTTCAGCGTTAAATGCTCAATGTAGCAAAGTCCCTGCAAGCTTTCGATCGTACAGTCGATAAGCGTCAGATCTTCCGCATTCCAGCCGAGATATTCTCCGGAAATGAATGAATTTCTGACAGTTATATTCCTGCTGTTCCAGAATGCATCCTTGCTGAGAAGTTTTGAATTGCTGATCGTTACATTTTCCGCACCGTCAAAGCAATAGTTTCCGTACAGCGTAAGTCCGTCTATGCGCATATCCTTACAGTTCATCGCAAAGTAATCGCCTTTTGCCAAAACCTTGTCAATCTCTACATTATTGCAGTTCCAGAGCGTTTCTGCGGCATTTGCAAAAGATACGTTTTCAAGCATCAGTCCGTTACAGCGGCGGAAGTTCTTCGGAGCTTCGATAAGGCAGTCGCTGACTTTTATATCATCGGTGTACCACACGCCTGCCCTCGCATTTTCAAACCACGTTGTATTATTTACAGCGATATGCTTTGAATACCACAACGGGTACTTCCAGCGGAACATACAACCGTCAAGCTCTATATTGCTACACTCTTTGAGCGGCGATTCGCCGTCGGCAAATATCGAATCCTTTATCGACAGGTCACGCAAGCCGAACAGTGCACGCTCACCGGTAAAATATCCGCGTTCAATATTTTTCATATCGGCACCTCTTTTCTTTCTGTCCTGTCTGTATTGTATCACATGGAGTTCACTCCAAGTCAAGTGGATTTAAGAAAAAAGTCGGAATATCTCCGAAATTTCTACTCCAAACCGCTTAAAAACGTAAAAATTCAGCTTGACAAACCCCGCTCTTTGTGCTACAATAATTATCCAAACAAACGGGGCCGTAAAGGTTTCGACGGGGATTGTGAACCCGGCTAAGCACGCAGAGATCGCCTTATCTCTTTAAACGGGGCATTTTTAAAATTAAACGCAGACAATAGATCTGAATTAGTAGCTGCCTAAGTGCGCTACCGTCCTTGTAGAGAGCGCTGTGGCTCTATAAAGGGCGTCGACTAACAGCCAATGTTTTCGGTGAGAGTCCTGTAACCGTCAACACATCAAAGGACTACCGGACTTCTATCCTGTGAGCCGGAGAGGAGAAAGGGAATTTCAAAAGACTTCACTAAGCGTGTAGAAAGGTTGGCGGATCGGTTTTCGGACAGGAGTTCGATTCTCCTCGGCTCCACCATTTTTTCCACGCTCATATATATGGGCGTGGAATTTTTTGTTTACGATAGTACAAAACGCATAAAAATTATCCCACATTTTCCGTACCTGACAGCACTGCCCTGACACCGCCGTAATTATAATATAATCACTTTTGACTTTTAAATCCCGGTATGCTATACTGAACTTGATAACCGGAATTATTCCGGCTAAAGATTTAACGGCAGATAATATGTATTTTCACGCATCAAGGAGAAAGTAATAAATGAAACTTTTATTCAAGCAAAGATTATTCTCATGGTTTGACAGCTACGACATTTATGACGAAGCCGGAAATACTGCGTTCGTTGTAAAAGGTGAGCTTGCATGGGGACACCTGCTCCGTATTTATAACTCCTGCGGAAAAGAGGTCGGATACATTAAGGAAAAGGTGCTTACCTGGCTTCCGAAGTTTGAGATGTATGTCGACTCTCGTTATGTCGGCTGCATCAGCAAAGAGTTTACATTCATAAGACCCAGATTCAACATCGATTATAACGGCTGGAATATAGACGGCGACTGGCTTGAGTGGGATTATAACATCCGTGACTGTACCGGTCGTTACATAGCTTGTGTATCCAAAGAAATCTGGAACTGGACAGACACCTATGTGCTTGACGTACAAAACCCACAGGACGCATTGTACGTTTTGATGCTGGTTCTTGCCATTGATGCGGAAAAATGTTCAAGAAACGACTGAATTTAATACGAATAATCACAATTACCGAATTTATTTCAGTGAAAAACGGCTTTTATCACCTCCGTAAACGAGCTGAAATCAGTCAATGCAGTATTAGCAGATTCGACTGTCAAAGCCCCGATTTGTTCGCAAATCGGGGCTTTTTCTTTTACCTACAGCCGAAATTCCGCACAGTGAAGCCATTTGGTTAGTATAGAATAACCATTTTTTTCTTGACTACACTTTCCTGCCGTGCTATACTTATATCAAATGATTAGCTATATCTAACAGCTGTATTATTTTTACATCTTACGACATCAACATTGCCTTGAAGATTTTAAATACCTGTCGTTTTTGCGACAGGTCATATTTAAGCCTGCAAAACCGCATTTTCCGACATAATATGTTATTTTTTAAGAAAATGCAATATGCAGACACATTAACATATAATTTCTGTCACGGAGGACTTGTCACAATGACAATGGACGAATTAAAACCGGGAGAAAGCGCCTATATTGAAACGGTCGGAGGCACCGGTGCTTTACGGCATCATCTGCTTGATATGGGGCTTACACCCGATGCTGAAATAACCTTGCAGAAGGTTGCGCCTATGGGCGACCCGGTGCAGTTTGAGGTGCGTGGTTATGAGCTTACGCTACGACTTGAGGAAGCACGCAAGGTAACAGTAAAGAATGTACATAAAAAAGATAACACGCATAAAGCCGCAGGCACAAGACGCAGCGACACTCCGCACCCCGGTGTCGGTGAGCTCGCCCAGTACGAAAAGCTGAAACTGAAACACGGGGTTGTGCTTGCAAAAGGCGCGCCGCTTACTTTTGCTCTTGCGGGAAATCAGAACTGCGGTAAGACAACTTTGTTCAATCAGCTTACAGGCTCAAACCAGCACGTCGGCAACTTTCCCGGAGTAACAGTCGACCGCAAGGACGGAACTATCAGAAATCACCCCGAGGCGACAGTTACGGATCTTCCCGGTATATATTCCCTGTCACCGTATTCGAGCGAAGAGATAGTGACCCGTGACTTTCTTCTTAACAATAATCTCAGCGGTATTATCAATATAGTTGACGCATCGAATATCGAACGTAACCTTTATCTTACCATGCAGCTGATGGAACTCGGTATTCCTATGGTACTTGCCCTCAACATGATGGACGAGGTAAAAGCAAACGGCGGTTCTGTCCATGTAAACGACCTTGAACGTATACTCGGTATACCCGTAGTGCCGATATCGGCGGTTAAGAATGAGGGTATCGATGAGCTTATCGACCACGCAATACATATCGCAAGGTATGGTGAAAAGCCTGCCCGCATGGACTTCTGCGCTGACAGTGATGTCCCTGACGATCCTATCGCCGCAGTACACCGCTGTATTCATTCTGCGGCAACGCTTCTTGAACCCGAAATCAAGGCGGCAGGACTTCCCGTAAGATTCGCAACAACAAAACTTGTTGAAAACGATGAGCTGATAAAGGAAAAAATCACGATCCCGGAAGAAAAGCATGACGCTTTCGACCACCTTGTTTCCATAATGCAACAGGAAACGGGCATGGACAGAGAGGCGGCACTTGCAAATATGCGTTTCACGTTCCTTGAAAAGCTGTGCCGTGAAACAGTAGTACGTCCGCACGAAAGCCGGGAGCATAAACGCAGTATGGCAATAGACCGCCTGCTGACAGGCAAATATACCGCTGTCCCCTGCTTTTTAGGCATAATCGCTCTGGTTTTCTTCCTGACTTTCTCTGTTATAGGCGCAGCGCTGTCAGACCTTATGCAGATAGGCATAGATTATCTTACCGGGCTTATCGACAGCGGGCTTACCTATCTTGAAATAAATCCCGTTGTACACTCGCTTGTAGTGGACGGAATATGTGCCGGCGTCGGCAGTGTACTGAGCTTCCTGCCTACTATAGTAACGCTGTTCTTCTTTCTGTCTATTCTTGAAGATACGGGCTATATGGCACGAGTTGCGTTTGTAATGGACAGGCCGCTCAGAAAGCTCGGTCTTTCGGGCAGGAGCTTTGTTCCTATGCTGATGGGATTCGGCTGTTCAGTACCAGCAATAATGGCTACAAGAACATTATCGAGTGAACGTGACCGCAAAATGACAATACTTCTCACCCCGTTCATGAGCTGTTCCGCAAAGATACTCATATATACAACCATTGCGGGTGCGTTCTTTGAACCGCAGTACCGCTGGCTTGTACTTGTAGGACTGTATCTGTTCGGAATAATCTGCGGTATTCTCTATTCGCTTATACTCAAAGTAACCGTATTTCACGGTGAACCCGTACCGTTTGTAATGGAACTGCCAAACTATCGTCTGCCCGGAGCAAAAAGCGTCTGTCAGCTGATATGGGAAAAAGCAAAGGACTTTATACAAAAAGCGTTTACTGTGATCTTTGCCGCCTCTATCGTTATATGGTTTTTACAAACGTTTGACATCAGACTCAATGTTGCTGACAGCACCGAAAACAGCCTGCTTGCAATGCTCGGAAGTCTGTTCGCCCCGATATTCGCACCGCTCGGATTCGGCGACTGGAGAGCGTCTACTGCACTCATCACAGGTCTTACCGCAAAGGAAAGCGTTGTTTCCACCCTCACTCTTCTGCTCGGCGGAGATGTTTCGCAGATACAGACGCTTTTCACACCGTTCACGGCTATCGTGTTCCTTGTGTTCACACTGCTTTATACTCCGTGCGTTGCCGCTATCGCAACGGTAAGACGCGAACTTGGAAGTGTACGTTCTGCCATCGCAACAGTACTTATACAGTGTGGTATTGCCTGGGTAATGGCGTTCCTTGTCCGCTGTGTCGGAATGATTTTCGGTGTTGCATAAGGTAAAATTATGGATGAGATGAATATACCGAGCATTATTCTGCTTGCGCTGATAGTAATCGCTCTCGTGCTTGTGATCTTACATATTATAAGAAACGGCGGTTGCTCCGGCAACTGTCCGGCGTGTAAGGGCTGCAACAATTGCAGAAAAAGAAAAAAGTAAAACATATACCGAAAGGCAGAGCCGAGGCTCTGCCTTTCGTATTTCTATCCGGTTATTCTTTAATAAAACTGTAACCGTTGTCTGTCTTCTGCACGCTGTAAAGTTTCAACTCAAACCTGTATTCCTGCGGATAACAGTCAAGGATACCGATTTTGACGATTCCTACACGCAAAATATCTCCTTCATACACACCGACTACATTCGGCAGGTAATGATCCATTGACTTATCAAGAAATTCCTTATCATTATTCACAAGCTCTCTCAGCTCGCTGTTGATCGTTTCATCTGTACACGGTATCTGATAATTGCACAGTTTCCCGATCATCTCGTTGTATTCTTCATCACTCAGACCGTTATTGATTATATCATCGTATGTGTCCTGATAGCAGTACAGTAAAGAATAGTCACAGCGATGCTCAACATACATTTTCTTGTCAAGCCGCTCCGATGACATTGCAACATAAGGTTCAAGCTCATCTGTAACCAGTCCGCAGGTCGTTATCGGTCTTTCTTTTGTCACACTGCATCTCAGTCCGTTTTCGGTATTGATGAAAACGTAATAGTCAAGCGAAAAACTGTAGCTTACCGAATCAATCATCTCCGGAACAGCGACAAAGCAATATATCACACTCGGATCAACATTATCATATATAAGCAGATACTGACCGAGTTCAACACTGTGAGGAGGTTTACCTTTTTCACCGAGCCCATGATCTTTCGATATACAGAGTTTGCCGTCAACTTCCGCATAATAATACGGTATAAAAGACTTGAAATCATCATAATCAAAGCCTGTGTACAGTTCGCTTGCCGCATTATAAAAGCCTTTCATATCCGAAAAACCGAAAAATTCCGGATCAGCCTCGAAATATTCACCGTTTATCAGATTTTCCCGCGTGAATTTCTCTATATCTTCCGATGTTGAAAGATCCTTTGCGCCCTTAATCGCATAATATCCCGAACCGAAATCCACGATATTATCAAACAACCACTGTCTTTGGACCCTGTCGATAATTTCGTTGCCTATCGCTTCATCGATACATAATTTAAAATCGTCAAAACCGTTTATAAAATCAAACTTTACCGTGCTATACTCATAATGATACGGTCCGTATTGCTTGCCTATTTCCGCCCAGAATTCCTTGTCGTTACGCACCTGCGCTTTTAAGGTATTTATATCGGGATATATCGTATTATTATCGTTTGCGGAACTGTTGTCGGCGTGTGATGTATTTCCGTCCGCCTTGCTTCCCACGTCCGAAACATCGGATTTGTTGTCATTCACTCTGCTTGCGGAAGTATCGTCAGTGCTGACAGCACCCGATGAACTTCCGCTGACAGTATAATCAATACCGTTGCCCTTTGTTACAAAGTGTACGCCGACTGCCGCCGTTCCGACAACCAATACTGCCGCAGCCGCTATCGATGTATAACGAATAACCTGATGTCTGAAATCCGTCTTTACCTTACTGCTTTCTTCTATACGTCTGAAAATATCTTTTTTCTGCTTTTCCGTAGGATCGATTTTCTCAAATTCGTTTCTGATGCTCATACTATACTCCTTTCCGAGCTTAAATGCTCTTTTAACTGCTCTCTCGCTTTCTGCAGCCGTGAACGCACCGCCGATGCGCTGATATGAAGCATATTGCCGATTTCGCTGCTGTTATAGCCGTCGCAATAGAACAGATACACAGGTATCTTAAGTTCATCGGGGAGCTTTGACAGTTCGACCATCACATCGCTTACAACAGGTGTGTCGTCAAAACCTTTATTATGTCCGTTCAGCTCTGTACGCTTGTTTATCGTCCTGAGCATATTCTTGCAGACATTTGAACAAACCCTTATAAGCCACGCCTTTTCATGCTCGGTGCTTTCAAAGTGTTTTTGCTTTTCGATAAGTTTCATAAAAGTATTATGTACTGCGTCCTCTGTATCGTGAACATTTCTGAGGTACATGAAACACACCCTGTACACTGTGACAAAGTGCCGCTCATATATTTCTCTTATATTTTCAGAAGAATAATCCGACATAAAACCTTCCCCCGTTTCTTTTTCCGGTCGAAAATGTACATCTTCATACATAATACACGCCGGCAGACGCAACTGTCCATAGTTTTCTTTAAAAATATAAAATTTTTTATACAATATCGAGCAACTTAGGCGACAGATGAAAAAAGAGACGGTGTTTTTGTAACAAATGACGAAAAAGCGTCTGTTATATTGCCTTTTTTGTTCGATAGTGATATAATTAATATTACTATAAATATGTATCCTACGAAGCGGGTGCAGAATCGAGGTTCATTTATGAAATCCATAAGCAAGAAAATGACACTGTTTACGGTTTTGCTGGTGGTCATTTCACTTCTGGTAGCGACGATTGCATCGGTGGCTATCATCTATACCACTACAAAATCACTCACTGAGCAGACGCTCACAGAAACGGCTATAGTTGCGGCCGACAGAGTTTCATGGGAACTCAAGGCAATACAGAATGTTGCTATACAGGCGGGCTGCAACCCCAAACTGTCATCGGTAATTTATACAAATACGCAGAAACAAAGAGAAGTCGATACAATAGCGGCAAACTTCGGACTTAACAGAGGTGCGTCGATCGACTTTGAAGGTCATGGCTCCAACGGTGTTGAATATGCCGACCGTGCTTACTACAAAGCCGCTATGGAGGGCAAGACTACTATCACAGAGCCTATAATAGGCAGATCCAACGGTAAGCTCAGCGTTATCATAGCCGCTCCTATCTGGAATAACGGCGAGCTGAACACTACAGTTGTCGGCTGTGTATACTTTGTTCCCGACGAAGAATTCCTCAACGATATCGTCCGCACACTGAAGATCAACGAAAACGGTGCGGCATATATCATAGATAAAAACGGTAATACCATTGCCGACTTTGATATGCAGCTTGTAAAGGACGGCGAGAATATACAGAAAATTGCTGAAGAAGACACAAGCTATACAGCACTTGCACAGGCGCACGAGAGAATGGAAGCCGGTGAAACAGGCTTTGCAGAATACACATCGGGCGGTATATCAAAATATGTCGGCTATGCTCCTATTTCAGGTACAAACGGCTGGTCAATCGCGGTAACAGCTCACAGCGAAGACTATATGGTCCACTGCTTCAGAGGACTTATCATACTTGCAATAATATGTGCGGCATCTGCCATAGCAGGCGGCATGATTGCAGGCATTATCAGCCGCAAGATCGGCAAGCCCATTAGACTTTGCGCAGAGCGTATCGAAAAGCTCTCCGAGGGTGATCTTACAAGCCCTGTACCTATGGTTAAATCACACGATGAAGTCAAGATACTCGCAAAGTCTGCCGCAAAGGTAGTAAACGAACAAAATGCTATGATCAGCGATATCGGCAATATCCTGAGCAATATGGCTCATGGCAACTTTGATGTGCACAGTAAAGATGCCGATAATACATACCGTGGCGATTACAAGGTACTTATTGAATCTGTAAGAGATATCAACAGAAAGCTCAATGATACTTTAAGCCAGATAAGCATCGCAGGCGATCAGGTATCCAGCGGTTCACAGCAGGTATCTGCAGGCGCTCAGTCACTCGCTCAGGGTGCTACCGAACAGGCGGCATCTGTAGAAGAGCTTGCCGCTACTATCCACAATATCAATGCTCATATTGAGGCTACAACGGAAGATTGCCAGAAAGGCAGACAGCTTGTTGACGAAACAGCCGAGTATATAGGTGCGGCAAACGAAAAGATGAACAGCCTTACAAGTGCTATGCAGGATATCAGCGATGCTTCGGCAGAGATAAGCAAGATTATCCAGACTATCGAGGATATTGCGTTCCAGACAAATATTCTTGCACTCAACGCCGCAGTTGAAGCCGCAAGAGTAGGTGAAGCCGGCAAGGGATTTGCCGTAGTTGCCGACGAAGTAAGAAACCTTGCAGGTAAATCTGCCGATGCGGCTCATGATACGACTGTTCTTATCGAACGCGCAATTGCCGCTGTTGAAAACGGTAACAATATCACAAATGAAACCGCTCAGGCTGTATCAGAGGTTGAAGCAAGATCGGGCGGTGTCAGCGATATAGTAAACAAGATTGCAGGTGCAAGCCTTGAACAGACGGATATGGTAAAGCAGGTCAATATAGGCGTAGAACAGATTTCAAATGTTGTACAGACAAACTCAGCTACAGCTGAAGAAAGTGCTGCCGCTTCAGAAGAACTTTCAGCCCAGGCTCAGACTCTTCAGAAGCTTGTAAGCCGCTTTACTTTCAGACAAGAATAAAAAGGAATATAACGGATAACCAAGAAATCCCCGTACAGTGTTTCTGTGCGGGGATTTTCGATCTGTGACGGGCAATCTGACAGTTGCCCGTTTTTTGTTTTTTTATCTGTTTTTGTGATAAGCGGTATGGAAAAGCACTCTGCAAAATAATGCACAGCATATGCACAAACGCTCTACTATAGCGCATATGTACCAAAAAACGTACACATATATCTATAAAACTTGCGTAAGCCTATCAAAAATGTTATAATTATAAAAGTACTGATATGTAATATGAAGGGAGATCAATTTATGAAACTGATTCACTTATCCGACCTGCATCTCGGAAAACGAGTATACGAATATTCAATGACAGAAGATCAGGAATACATTCTCCGTCAGATAATCGGAATTATCGACAGCGAAAAGCCCGACGGCGTAATAATAGCAGGAGATATCTATGATAAATCCGTACCTCCGGCAGAAGCCGTCACGCTGTTTGACAATTTTCTGAGCGAACTGTGCAGCCGCAAGATAAAAGTTTTCTGCATAAGCGGTAACCATGATTCCCCCGAAAGAATAGCGTTCGGCTCAAAAATAATGGACGGCAGCGGAATATATATGTCGCCGGTTTATAACGGTGAGGTTCAACCCATATCTGTGCAGGACGATTACGGAGAGGTCAATATTTATATGCTGCCTTTTCTCAAGCCTGTTCATGTACGACACATATTCGATGACGATAAAATAGTAACATATAACGACGCAGTTTCCCGTGCAGTAAAAGAAATGAATATTGATACGGATAAACG
>UMBQ01018599.1_pt1 | contig 12772 bp, 10 predicted proteins | sample 1964041 | NCBI WGS metagenome assembly UMBQ01 (sample SAMEA4835950, study PRJEB28245) | human gut metagenome | biome: gut microbiome; material: fecal sample | place: Denmark | collected 2008 | reverse complement strand
GATATAAATGATTATAAAGATAAATCTTATACTTTAGATAGGGAATTAATTAATGATGTTACTTTTCAAGAGAGGATGTTTCCTAAAGATAGTAAATTTGTGGATTATATAATTACTTACTCTAATCATTTACCTTTTACTAATACGAAAGGGGTATGTAAATTGTTATATGATATGGAGATGGACTTAGATGACACTGTTGATACGGGTGAAGAATCAAGTTCTATGTTTGTTCAGTTAACAGAAGAGGAGTGTATTAGGAAACAAGCTCATGAAACTGATTATATGATGGAATTATTACTTAAAAAACTTACTGAATTAAATTTAATTGATGATACTGTTATTGTGGTATTTACTGATCATTATTTATATACTGTTGAAGACAAGACAATACTTGATAAATATAAGAATACTTCTAATAATCTTATAAATAAAACACCTTTCTTTATATGGCAAAATAATATGAAAAGGACTAATATTAAAGAAGTAACTTCACAGTTAAATATATTACCTACAACATTAAATTTATTTGGAATTAACTATAATCCTAATTATTATATTGGTAGTGATGCGTTAAGTCAAAATTATAAAGGAATTGTTTTCTTTAGTGATTACTCTTGGTATGATGGAAATATTTATGTTGAAAATGGTGTTATTGCTAATAATAAGAGTTCTTCTCAAGAATATTTGGACGAAAAGAATTATTATATTCACTATTTAACAAAGAAAAATGATTTGGCTCTTAAATATAATGTATTTAAAAAGAGTACTTAATTAAAAATAAAACTGATAATTTAATTTTTATCAGTTTTATTTATATCATCTATTGTTACTTTACTATTATGTGGAACGGGTTTCCATCCGACATCTTTAAATAAAGCAATATATGTAGTATATCTACCTACTATGTCAAATATTGGCCAAGTTAAACTCCATAAAATAATTTTATGTAATGGTATTTTCTTTATTCTTTTTCTTTCCATAAATAGTACATAGTAGTACATGCCAATATTTTCTATATATGCTCCAATTCTATAAAAAAGTCTTGCCCATACTGCCACTAGGAAAGAAGCCCATATGGCATTCCATCCTGTTGGGATATTTATTTTTATATTGAAAAAATGACGAAGTATTTTAGCAAGATATGTTCCTCCTGAAAATAGATTTACATTAGATAATCCTTGACTATAACAATAACACGATCTAAATATTAGTGTTACTATAATCCAGCGAGTTATATTAATAACATTTGTAGGTAAAAGATGCATAAATGTATCATACATAACAAATCTATCTTTAATACTTATAAATATTTTTTTATACCATGGGTATTTTTTTTCTTCTTTACTCCACTTTACTTTGACATATTTTTTACCAAAAAATATATTTCTGAATAATTTGAAACCTGATTCTTTAAAGTTAATTAGTAAACCTTTTGACCAACGTAATTTTTGATTATATGCAACTTTATAATTAGGTGTTTGTTCATCATAGAACTCAGCTTCATCTTGATAACTTATTCTGTATCCTTGACTAACAGCATCTGCTGTAAGACCTCTATCCTCAGTTAATGATGTATAATGCCATCCATTAGATACAACTTCACTTGCAAATAAGTATCCTGTTCCTTGTATATTGGTTGCTAATCTTAAAAAAGAACGTGCTCTGTGATTTAATCTTATAGATCTTAGCCAGTGAACAGCAAAAGATATAGTAATCCAGTTTTCATCAATATTTTTTATATTTCTATATGAAGTAATTATTTTTTCTCCTGAATCAAAAGCATCATTCATTTTTGAAATGTAATCTTTTTTTAATAAATTATCAGCGTCAAAAACAAAATAACCTTCGAAGCTATCTCTTCCATAATCTTCTTCAATTCTATCAAATAAGAATTCTAAAGCATATCCTTTTGTCTTATGTTCGTTATCAAATCTTTCATAACAAATACATCCTTTACTTCTAGCTATTTCAGCTGTGTTATCAGTACAATTATCTGCTACGACAAAAATAGTAAGTAATTCTTTAGGATAATCTTGTTTAGAAATACTATCAATTAGATTACCAATAACATTTTTTTCATTTCTTGCTGCAATTACTATAGCATACTTATGCTTTTTCTTAGCTGGTTTAAACTTTCTTGTAACAAACATTCCTAAAACGAAATAAACCATTCTATAAAGAACCATAATAGTAAGGGCATTTCCTATAAAAGTATTAACCCTTCTTAAAAACGGATAAGCATTTCCTATTAATTTAACTAAACTTTCACAAATATTTACTACAGACATAAATTCCCTCTCAAATTCCTTTATATTATAGCATTTATATTTTTTTTAATCAAGGCAATTTACCTATTTATTAAAATATGTTATACTTTGGTTATAGAGGTGTAATATGGAAGTTATTAGTATAATTATTCCTTGTTATAATGAAGAAGATAGTATTCCACTTATATACAATGAACTTAAAAAAGTGTCAAATAATATGAAGTATGACTTTGAATTTATTTTTGTTAATGATGGTTCTATAGATAATAGTTTAAGTGTTTTAAAAAAATTATCGGCAAAAGACAAGCAAGTTAAGTATATTCATTTTTCAAGAAATTTTGGAAAAGAAGCGGCAATGTATGCTGGACTTAGTAAATCAAAAGGTGACTACGTAACTATTATGGATGCTGATTTACAAGATCCTCCTAGTTTGTTGCCTGAAATGCTAAGGTTAATTAAAGAAGAGGGATATGACTCTGTTGGTACTAGAAGGGTTAGTAGAAAAGGTGAACCTAAGATAAGAAGTTTTTTTGCTAGAAAATTTTATAAGATTATAAATAAACTTTCTAAAATAGAAATGGTAGATGGAGCTAGAGATTATAGATTGATGACTAGACAGATGGTTAATTCTATTTTAGAATTAAAGGAATACAATAGATATTCTAAGGGATTATTTTCTTTTGTGGGATTTAATACTTATTGGCTTGAATATGAGAATGTTGAAAGAGTTGCTGGTGAAACTAAGTGGTCTTTTTGGGGACTAGTTAAATATGCTATTGAAGGTATTGTGGCTTTTTCTACTTTACCACTTTCTATTGCTTCATTAATGGGTTTTATATTTTGTTTTGTATCTTTTATATTAATTATTATAATTATAATTAAAACTCTTATATTTGGAGACCCTACTTCTGGTTGGCCAAGTTTAGTTTGTATTATTTTCTTTGTTAGTGGTATTCAATTATTTTGTTTAGGTATAATTGGCAAATATTTGTCTAAGACTTATTTAGAAACAAAAAATAGACCTATATACATTATAAAGGAAAGTAATATTAATGATTAATAAATTATATAATAAACACAAAGAAATTATATGGTATTTAGTATTTGGCTTTCTTACTACAATAGTTAGTTTGATAACATATTTTCTGTTAACATATACTGTGATTGATGTAAATAATCCTTTTATGCTACAAATTGCTAATATTATATCTTGGATAACGTGTGTTACTTTTGCTTATTTTACTAATAAAAAATATGTCTTTAAGAAAAAAGAAAAAAGCCTAAAAGAGACTTTAACTTTTTACTTATTAAGATTATCAACTCTATTACTTGACATGTTATTAATGTTTATATTAGTTACTAAATTGAATATGAATGATAAAATATGTAAACTAATTATTCAAATAATTATAATAATACTTAATTATATACTTAGTAAATTATTGGTATTCAAAAAAACTCGTTTTTAATTTAATATATATATCATATAATTTAAATATCCTGCAAATATTACCCATACTAAATAAGGAATTAATAGTATAAAAGATATTTTATTAATTGGATAATATTTTATCATCATAATAATGATAAGTATGATTAATACAATAAGCCATATAAAAGCAAATAAATATTTACCTAAACCAATGAATATTAATGTCCATAATGAATTGACTATTAATTGAGCTAAATATATATATAGATATTTTTTATCATCAACTTTTTGGGTTATTAAATAAAATGATATACTCATTAATATAAATAGTATGGTCCATACGATTGGAAATATTATGTTAGGTATTTGGAATGGTTTTATTAGACTATTATATTTATCCATATTAGTTACTACAGAAAAAGCAAAGAGGTTACCTATTAAAAAAGTACATAATAATATTTTAAAAAATAATTTATAATTTGTTTTCATATAAATATTATATGTACTATAATAAAATTTATACTTTTTATCCCATTGTATCTGTATTACTTGATACGATGTTTATGGTATTTACTCCTGAAACTTTAGATAGTGATACAATTATATCATCACTTATTTTACTGTCCTTTATTTTTACATCATATATTGTTTCCATACCATTTACACTTATATATTTTCCCTTACATATATAATCTTTTAGTTTTTTATCAAGTGTTTTTTCTACTTCTTTTAAATCAAAAGATTTACCTTTTATTATAAGAACGTATTTATTATTTTTGGTAGTAAACTTTTTAAATAAGAAAAGTATTAAACATATAAAGACACTACCAACGATAACTATCGTATAATTTTGGGTGCCACAGGCAAGGCCTGATACGACGCACCAAAATATGAATGCTGTATCTCTTGGGTCTTTGACGGCGGTTCTAAATCTTATAATAGATAATGCTCCGACCATACCTAAAGATACGGATATGTTACTTCCTATGACAACCATAACCATGGTAGTAATCATTGTTATCATTATTAGTGACACATTAAATCTTGGATTATATAAGACTCCTGTATAAGTATTTTTATAAGTTAAATAAATAATCAAAGATACTAAAAAGGCTACTAATAATACTAATAATACTGTTTGTATTGGCATTTTTACTTGCATTTCAGCAAGAGCTTGTAAAACTTTTTTCATTTTTAAACATTCCTTCCCATAATATATTTACTGACAGATTGTCCTCTTACTATAACGTTATTTATAACATCTGTAATATATGGTTCTAAAAATCTGTCATATTTTATTTCTAAAATGATATCTTTTTTATCAGTTAAATCTAAATAATTTATATCTTTAAAGAAATTATCATAGTCATAACTTCTCTTTATATCAAAATCGAATGTTACTCTTGTTCCTCCACTACTTGTATAGGCTATTCTATTATATTCGATAATTACTTTGGGTCTATAATATCCTTCTGTCATAATAGTATAAATTTTGTTAGCAATATCGTTATTATAATCAAGTAAGAAACTATATTCACCATCTATTAATTTTTGGGCTTCTTGTTTATTAATTACTAACGATTCTTTTAACTGATGAATATCATATTTTTGTTTTATTTCTAATTTAACTAATCCTCCTTCTTTATCATATATTCTTAATCTTATTTTTTTTCTATTTACTTCTCCAGATAATTTTTCATAGTAATCATCATCATTAATTGAATCAAAATACATACTTCTAATCATGTATCCAAGTTGATTTCTGTCAATTTCTAATAAATCATCTAGTTTTTTTCTAAGATAAAGAAATTCACTATATGATATTATATATTTTATTTCATGTCTAAACGTTTTAAGTACTTCCATTATCCCCTCCTAAGGTAGAAAACTTAGCTGTATTATTGATATATCCCGGAGTTGGTTTTGTAAAATAATAATATTTATCTTGATATTTACCATAACTAACATTATCTGGTAATTCTACTATTTTTATTTTATCTATAATGTTTTTCCCATCAGATAATATTATATATTCATCTTCTTCAGATAGAGCAAAATTGGCATATATATTGGTTGTATTTTCTATTTTATCTTTAGTCAAGAAGATAAGTAAATATGATTCGGCTTTTAACTGTGTTTTTGGTATTTTATATTTATTTAGTTTATTTATGTTATCGGATAAATAAATATTATCTAATATGACATCTTTTTTACTGTTATTATATAATTCTATATAATCGTATGAATAACCATCTTCATTATAATAAATACCTTTGTTATGTGTCATATATTCATTAATAAATATATTATATTTTTTATTATAATTGATACTTTTAGAATTATTTTCTTTGCCTGGTGTTGGTATTTGCATATAGATATATTTATTCTTAATGTATCCATAAGATATATCAGATGCAATATTACCATAACTAAATTTATTTATAATATTTCCATTTGAATCAGTTAGGGTTATTATTTCACCACTTTTAGATAATTTAAAGTTTGTATGACATATTCTTGTTTCTAAATCGCATTTATTTTTGCCTGAGGCGTATACGATAATATATTCATTACTTTTAATGGTAATATCAGGAAATGTCCATTTCTTTGTATCATATTCATCATCACTTAGATGGTAATTACTAAGATTAATAGAATTTTTATAACCATTATATATCTCTATATAATCAGAATAATCACCATCATCATCTTTAATTGTATAGTTATTGCTAGCCATTATTTCACTTACATATAGTTTTCCTGTTTTAATGTAATCATTATTGGGGATTAACATAACTAACACTATGGTAAGTACAAATATTGGAATAATTATTAATTCTTTCTTCATTTTAAATCACCAAAATATTTTTCATATTCGCTATTAGTTAAATTGAATTCTTTTTGGATACTGTTAAGAACGATACTATATCTTTCTTTAATTATTGTTCTAAATTTATCAAGATTGTTATACCACATATCCATATTTTTTATAGGATTCATATTACTTGTTTTATATTCATTATACCATCTGTCAATATGATATGGCATCTCACTTTCTACTTCTTTAATCATATTATCTAATATACTTAACATTCTATCTGGATTAAATGTATTCTTTAAGTGATATGCAAATGTAGTTAAATATTTGTCTTTAAATGTTTCATTTTGGTATAGTTTGTAGGTCATTAGTGTTGAAAAGTAATTACCTGTTCCATGACCATTTGGTAAGAATGGATAGAATAAATCTGGTGTTTTATAGGTAGATGGATACATGGACCAATCTTGGTCAAATAACATTATTCGCCATTTTCCACCATTGTGTTCTTTCCAATATCTTATATTTCCAGTATCTGTATTTCTATAATATGTCTGCACTATCCAATAATTTATTACTTCATCAATATCAATTTGTGTTTCTAGATATTTATATACTTCTTCTTTTCTTGTATCATGATTTCTAAGATAATTTAAAAGGTTGTTATATTCAGTAATAGTACCAGCTTGTACATTATCAACGCCTTTTATCAAATCAATATTTCCTTTTTCTATTTCGTAATTACTTACTATGTAATTTTCATTTAACTTTTCTCTTAAATTATATAATCCATAATATTTACCATTTATATAAACTACTACTGCTCTATATTTTTGCATATCTATATCCATTTGGCCTTTTAATACTTCCGATAGGAAAGTATCTTTTATTCTGATTCTATTAGGGTCTTCACCAGAATTTCTTAATACAAATGATTTTATGGTAGTAGCATTATCATCAAAGAATGGATAAGTTATATTTTTTAATCCATATTCTTTTTTTAAATATATAGCCATACTTTTTTGTGGTTGTTCTCTTGAGTCTTGACCTACTAATTTCATACCTCCATTAAATGTTACTCCTAATGTTCCATCGCTTTCATAGTAATCAAAATTTATTGGTTTATACCATTCTTGGCGATAGTTATTAAAGTATCCTTGTACTAATATACCGCTTTGCATAGAAAATAGATTATCGTTATTAGTTTGAATTGATATTACTGGTAAGGTATGTTGTCTTCCTACAATGTATAATCTTGATTGAATGGTTGATTCTATGTAATTGTCTTTAATAGCTATAGCTTTAATTATTTGTGTTTCATTTATTTTAATAGGTTCTTTATACAATGTGGAATTTTTATTAGGATTACTTCCATCTAATGTATAATATATTTTACTATTATCTATTGTACTTAGACTTATAGTATCTCCTTTGTTTACATAAGTGTTATTTATAGAATATTCTGGTGCCAAGGAATATCCTAGGTAATAGGTATTTGAATTTTTGCTACCAAAGGTAGTATTTTTATATAAAACTGTTTGTCCATCTTCTGTTCTTCCTCTACTTATGTTTGAAGAAATTTTTCCTAATGGTAGAATGTCTATAATTTGATTATCTTTATATAAGAATAATGTATCACTATTATTATTGATAGTAAATGGTGTATTTATCGTATAGTACCCTTTACCTGAAATAGATTTATTTCCTAATTTTATTGGATTATTATTTTTTAGAGATATGCTATAAGCAGATAAATTTATTTTTTCATTACTGGTATTTCTTATTTCAATTTTATCTGTTGATACTTCACTTATAATTAAATCTTGATTATTATTTAACTCTTTTAAATAATTGTCGGTATTTTCTAAACCAAAGGTTGGTGTACTATAGTAAAACCAATTATTTTTATATTTTCCATAGGATGTGTTTATTGAAAGTGTATTTATATTTATACTTTCTATTTCATTTTTATATTTATCATATAAAGTTATTTTTTCATTATCCTTAAGGATAAAATTAGTATGTATTTCTCCTTCATATATTGTATTTTTATTTGAAGTATATACTATTAAGTATTCTTTTGATTTTATAATAATATTAGGGAATATATACTTATCTATTTTTTTATCATTTGATAAAAAATATCCTTCTAAATTAATGTCTGACTCGCTATCATTATATAGTTCTATCATAGGGTAATAATTACCATCTTTTGATTTTACTATATTTAAGTTATTTGTTATATATTCATTTATATAAATTCTTTCTTTACTTTTTTCTTCTTCTATAGGATCATTATTAGTTAATCCTTTATTTAATTCATTAGGTGTTCCTTTGTAATAGTAAACATACTTGTTTCCATTATAACCATAAGATGTATCATGAAGGGTTTCTAAATAATAAATCTTGCTAAGAGATTTAGCATTTTTATCTGATAGTGTTATTACTTCACCTTTTTTTGATAATTTAAAATTGGTATGCAATTCATTCTCTGTACTTTCTTTACCTGTAGCAAATACTAGTAAGTAATCGTGAGACTTTATAGTAACGTTTGGAAATGTCCATTTTTTTGTATTAAAATTATCATCTGATAAGTAATAACCATCTAGGTTAATATCATAGTCATAACCATTATATATTTCTATATAATCACTATATAAACCATAAGTATCTTTTATAGTGTATTTATTATTTGGCATAACTTCATTTATAATTAGTTTTCCATTGTTTCTATACTTATTAATAGTGGGTGTATACACTATAACTAAAAGTAATAAAATAAATGATAAAATTATTAATGTTTTTTCTATTATATTTTCCCTTTTCATATTCTATACACCTATGTTAATAATATCATAAATCATGGTATTAGTAAAGTTTAAAAACTGGTGATTTTTCCTTGACAAATGAATAAATATTTAATATAATCATAATCGGTACATTTTATGTTTTATATATATTTGTATTGGGAACACAACTATATATAGGCAAATTTAATTTATAAAAGGAGATACAAATGAAATCATTTATGCAAAAAAAGGAGTCTGTATCTAGAGATTGGTATGTAATAGATGCAGCAGATATTCCTCTAGGTAGATTAGCTGTAATGGCTGCAACAATGTTAAGAGGAAAACATAAACCAACATATACTCCATATGTTGATTGTGGTGATAATGTAATTATAATTAATGCTAAAGATGTATTATTAACTGGTAATAAGTTAGAAGACAAAATTTACTACAATCATAGTAGATATGCTGGTGGTATGAGAGAGAGAACCGCTAAGGTTATGAAAGAAAAATATCCTGTAGAAATGGTAGAAAGAGCTATTAAGGGAATGCTTCCACACAATAGATTAGGAAGGCAAATGTATAGAAAATTGTATGTATATGAAGGTAGCAAACATCCTCATATGGCACAACAACCAAAATCAATTGAAGTAGGGAGGAAATAATAATGGCTAAAGATCAAAGAGTATTTACAGGAACTGGTAGAAGAAAAACTTCTGTAGCTAGAGTAAGATTAATTCCAGGAAGTGGAAAAATCACAGTAAATGGTAGAGATGTTAATGAATATATGCCATTTGAAGTTTTGGTTATGGATTTAAAACAACCTTTAGAAATAACTAATAACTTAGAAACATTTGATGTTATAGTTAATGTTAATGGCGGTGGTTTTTCAGGACAAACTGGAGCAATTAGATTAGGTATTACAAGAGCCTTACTTGAATATGATAAAGAAAATGAAAATAATGAAGACTCTTATAGAAAAATACTTAAAGCTGCTGGTTTTGTAACTAGAGATGCTAGAAAGAAAGAAAGAAAGAAACCAGGTTTAAAAGCTGCAAGAAGGGCACCACAATTCTCAAAGAGATAATAAATTATGGTATATTAAAACCTATAAGCAAATTGCTTATAGGTTTTTTATTTTATTTTCTTATTTACTACTATGTACCAATGTCTGCTATAACAACACGAAATGCATATGTTGCATATCCACTTCCATTATTATAGGATGAATGATATGTTCCAGCTTTAGCGCCATCTCCATAATACCCTCCACGCATAAACCAAGTATAAGATGAAGTAACAAAATATTTGTTATCGCTATACCAATTTGCTGTTTCAAATAATGCATGGCCACCACATGTCGCTATTGTACAAGAAGTATTTGATGTTATTGTATACTTATCATAATACTTGCTATTAGGTAATGTCGTAAACCCAGAACTACCTATTGTACTATTGTAATTTCCCATTACATATTCGTTTCCACAACCAGACATATCATATACTCCATATATATTGCCAGTGGTACTAGCTACTTTGGTTAATTCTCTGGTACTACTATGAGTATTTGTTCCATAATTAAGCAAATAACCGTCCCATGTATAAAAGCCATATGTATTGTATTGGGCTGTAGATGTTTGATTAGTATATACATCTTTTATTTGGGTAGACCCACCAACATTTCCTCCACTTCTTCCTGTGTAGTAGTAATTTGAATTATTTATATATATTTCTCTATTTGCACCATATTTACTATGTGATAGGTATGTCACCGCCCCCCATTCACTATTCTTTGCCATATGACTATCAAAATTTGATGTTAAGCCATAAGTACTATTACCAGAAAAAGTTACTGTACTACCAGACTGTGTTCCTCCAGCAAAATTAAGGGCTGTGGCAAATTGCGTTGATATGTTTTGATTACGAAGAGACTGTAAGTTTGGTTTTACTGTTGGTTTTGTGTTAGTACCAGTCGTTTCAAATTTACCTATCCAAAATCCATCAAGTTCAGTATCCCCAAATGTGAATGCTGGATGAGTATAGTATTCATCAACTGCCGTACCTTGTGATTTTTCTGTGTCCTTGCTTTCAAAAATAATTTCTATTTCTTGTTCACTACCACTACTACTTGCTGTTGTAGTCCATATTTTATATTTATATCTAGGGATCCATACAAAATATCCTAGAATATCATCTTCTGATACAGTTACTCCTGATGTATTTAAGTAAGTACTTCTTGATGTTTCTGTTACTAATACAGCATTAGCCCATTTTTGTTCATCGTAATTATACCAGTCACTATCACTTGCACTTATAGTTTTTACAACTGTTCCTGTTGATGTATCAAATACTATAGGTATTAATCCTTCTAAATTTGGAATTTCTATACCTGTATTATTTTTCTTAGTTGTCATTTTGTATGGATGTGCTTGTGTTCCTAGTCCTCCTGATATTCTAATATTACCATCTATGTAGGCTACTGGTCTTATATTATATGACGTACTGTCATTAGTTTGTGCTAATTTTCCACTTGTATTAATATAAAAAGATTGATATCCTGAACTAGAATTAGATGTCATTGTCCATTGATTGGTACCATTATTTATCCAATTTTTGTTGATACAAGCTGTAGTAAATGCAGATAAAGATACATTTGTACATTCACTTCCTGATGCATATCCATAATCGGATGGATACATTAATCCAAAAATGTTATCATGTGTATATGGTAATGAATTATAATAGCTAGATTGGCTAGATACTAGAGTACCTCTTTCTTTTCCATAGAATGTTCCTGTATTTGTTGCTGTTGTAGTATAACCACCTAGATAATATCTAGCATTGGCTAATACACTTTTTGCTCTATCTGTAATGCCGTATGTAGCTTTACTAAAATCACAAGAGATACTTGCATTATTTTGACCTGTATAACATGTATAACTAGTTAAAATATTATAGTATCCTTTATTCATTAATACATTTGAATCTGCATATATCCAATCACTTAATCCATGTCCTGAATTAGTTTTAGAGGTTGAACTATCCCAAGAAAAACTTGTTGTGAAATCGGATTTATCTATATCATATCCACTAAGAGCACTATCCTTTATTATTTTTAATCTTTCTTTTCCAGTTAATTCATCATATATAACGCCAATTATCCTGTAAAGATTTCCAGATGGACACTCTGTTTGACTATTAAAATCTAGGCATATGTAGTTATTAGGATTTTTTCCATAATATCTATAATCTGTTGTAGATGCTATTTCACTTCCCGTTGCTGACGATGATGCAGATATAGCGTCATGTTCTACTTTATATAATGTGTCCTTACTTGTTACATATGTATTTTTTATTAAATTCACACCAGTACTTGATTGTTCTATTAATCCTCTTAGTTCTAGTGATAACTCACTATTTTGCATCTCTGATGTATAGAGTGTGCCATCTATATAAATATATACAT
>UMBQ01025580.1_pt1 | contig 14121 bp, 16 predicted proteins | sample 1964041 | NCBI WGS metagenome assembly UMBQ01 (sample SAMEA4835950, study PRJEB28245) | human gut metagenome | biome: gut microbiome; material: fecal sample | place: Denmark | collected 2008 | reverse complement strand
AGAACCCCAAAAATCCATCAAATTCTCGCCGTTTTTAGGAAGTTGGAATCTAAAAATTCTGACTTTTTAGGGATTTTGAGGACCCCGCGGGACACCTTGTAAAAGCGATGATGCGATGTTTTTGCCACAGGCAAAAGCGATGCGCCATGCGGCGCGATGTGTGCCTTTGGCACGATGCGGATTCACCTTAATTTTTACAAAGTCAGAATGAACGGCGAAGCAAATATAACTGCGTAGCAATCTGAGCCCGCACATGATAATTTTTATCTTTTTTACGTTTAGGTAGGAGGAGATTATGAAACGTACACCTTATTGTGAAATTCTGCAAGAGTACGGCGGAAAGTTCGTCGACTTTGCAGGTTTTGAGATGCCGGTGCAATTTGAAGGGATTTTGCACGAGCATAAAGCCGTCCGCGAAAACGTCGGGTTGTTTGACGTGTCGCACATGGGCGAAATAATGTTGAGGGGAAAAGGCGCGCTCGATACAATACAGCGTCTTTTCACAAACGACTACACCACGTTGAAAAGCGGTCGCGTCAGGTATTCGCTGATGCTTAATGACGAAGGCAGGGTGGTTGACGACGTGCTTGTTTATTGTTTGTCCCCGGAGCTTTATTTCGTATGCGTCAACGCGTCGAATGTCGAAAAAGATTTCAAGTGGATTTCGGCAAATCTTTTGCCCGACACCGTCGCCGAAGACGTTTCGGAAAACACCGCGCAACTTGCGATTCAGGGGCCGAACGCGATTAAAGTAATAAGGAAAATTTTTAAGGAAGAAGACATTCCCGAAAAGAACTATTCGTTCACGTTGGTTGATGGTCTGTTGAATTCCGCCGTAATGCTGTCGCGCACGGGTTACACCGCGGAAGACGGCTTTGAAATTTACTGCGCCTGCAACGACGCCGTGAGACTTTTTGACATCGTACACGAAGCGGGCAAGGAGTTCGATATGGCACTTTGCGGGCTCGGAGCACGCGATACGTTGCGTTTGGAAGGCGCGATGCCGCTGTACGGTCATGAAATGGACGACGAAACCCTTGCGACAGAAATCGGACTTAATATGTTCATAAAACTCGATAAACCCGATTTTATCGGAAAAGCCGCGTTGCTTGAAAAGGCTCCGACCAAACAAAGGCTGGGCATCGAACTTATCGACCGCGGCATTGCGAGAGAACATTCGGACGTATATGCGGGCGATAAACTTGTGGGATACGTTACGTCCGGCACCATGTCGCCCACGCTCGGAAAAGCGATTGCAATGATAAGAGTCGATCAGGATATCGACACGTCCGATTTATCGGTTGACGTTCGCGGAAGAAGACTGAAAGCAAAGGTCGTACCCCTTCCGTTTTATAAAAGACAAAAATAACAGGAGTAAACTATGGAAATCAAACAAAACTTAAAGTATCTCGAATCACACGAATGGGCAGACGTTAACGGCAACAAGGTCAAAGTCGGCATCACCGATTTTGCACAGAACGAACTTGGAGATATCGTTTTTGTGGAACTTCCTTCCGTCGGCGAAAAAGTCGTTAAGGACAAGGAATTTGCAAACGTGGAATCCGTAAAAGCGGTTTCGCCCGTCGTGAGCCCCGTTACCGGCAAAGTTGTTGCTGTCAACGGCGTGCTTGAAGATTCGCCGGAACTTATCAACGAAGACGCTTTCGGCGCATGGTTTATCGAAGTCGAGGCGGAAAGCCTGTCCGATAACCTTATCGACGCGGCGGCTTATGCGGAAATCGCAAAATAAACGGGAGATTTTATGAGTAGTTACGTTCCCAATACTTTTGAAGACCGCGCCGCCATGCTTGAAAAAATCGGCGTGAAGTCGATTGCGGATTTGTTCGACGTGCCGAAAGGGTGCGAGGCGGATCTCAATCTTCCCGCGGGGAAATCGCCGCTGGAAGTCGAAAGGATAATCAACGCGCTTGGCGCGAAAAATAAGGTGTTCAGGACAATGTTTCTGGGCGCGGGCGCATACAACCATTATATTCCGCCCGTCGTGTCGGAGCTTGCCGCAAGGGAAGAATTCGTCACCGCATACACGCCGTATCAGGCGGAAATGAGCCAGGGCATATTGCAGTCGATTTTCGAATACCAGACCGAAATCGCAAACCTTACCGGCATGGACGCGTCGAACGCGTCGCACTACGACGGCGCAACCGCAACTGCGGACGGTATCCTGATGTGTATGGGCGCAAAGACGAAAGCGGTTTTGTCCGACGCACTTAATCCGGAATACAAAACGGTCGTCAAAACTTATCTTGTGCCGCACGGTATCGAGGTTGTTTTTGCACCGACGAAAAACGGCGTTACCGATTTGGACGCTCTTAAAACGCTTATCGACGACGAAGTCGGCGCGGTATGTATCCAACAACCCAACTTTTTCGGGCTTATCGAAGACGCGGAAAGCGTCGGAAAAATCGCAAAGGAAAAGGGCGCGAAATTCGTGATGAGTTGTTATCCCGTCGCGCTCGCGCTTCTTAAAACTCCCGCGGAATGCGGCGCGGACGTAGCAGCGGGCGAAGGGCAACCTTTGGGGCTTCCGCTTGCTTTCGGCGGTCCGTATCTGGGCTTTCTGACCTGCCGCGAAAACCTTATGAGAAAACTCACGGGGCGCATTGTCGGCGAAACGGTCGACCACGACGGACGTCCCGCATACGTGCTTACTTTGCAGGCAAGGGAACAGCATATCCGTCGCGAAAAATCCACGTCGAGCATTTGCAGCAACGAGGCGCTTTGCGCGCTCACGTCGTCGATATATCTTGCGGCGATGGGCAAGGAAGGCTTAAAAGACGTTGCGAAACAATGCGTGTCGAAAGCGCATTATATGAAAGACGAAATCGTGAAAATCGACGGTTTCCGCCTTAAATACGACGGCGAGTTTTTCAACGAGTTTGTGATTGAATCGGACGTTGATACGTCAAAAATCGTCGATAAACTTCAAAAACGCGGCATTCTTGCGGGACTCCCACTGAGCGACAAAGATATGCTCTGGTGCGTCACGGAGATGAACACGAAAGACGATATCGACGAAGTCGTAAACGTTCTTCGGGAGGTGAAATAATATGTTGATCTTCGATAAATCGGTATGCGGCCGTCGCGCCGTTACGCTTCCTGCACTTGACGTTCCCGAATACAATCTTGACGAAAACCTTTTGAGAAACGCGGAATTAAATCTTCCCGAAGTTGCCGAAATCGACCTTGTGCGCCATTACATAGGTTTGTCATTAAAGGCGAAAGGCGTCGATAACGTGTTTTATCCGCTGGGCAGCTGCACGATGAAGTATAACCCGAAACTTAACGAGGTGCTTGCAAGGAATCCCGCGTTCACTTCGGTGCATCCGCTGCAACCCGCGTCCACCGTACAAGGCTCGCTCGAAGTCATGTACGACGCCGCGAAAACCCTTGCCGAAATCACGGGTATGGACGAAATATCCCTTGAACCCGCGGCAGGCGCGCACGGCGAATATACGAGTTTGCAGGTAATAAGGAAGTACCATTTGTCAAGGGGCGACTCAAAGCGCAACAAGATTATCGTGCCCGACAGCGCCCACGGCACAAACCCAGCAAGCGCGGCAATGTGCGGCTTTGAAATCATCAACGTGAAAAGCGATAAGCGCGGCAACGTGGATCTCAAGGCATTGAAAGAAGCGGTCGGCGAAGACACGGCGGCGCTGATGCTCACGAATCCGAATACCCTCGGGCTTCTGGATGAACATATTCTGAAAATCACTTCGATTGTCCACAAGGCGGGCGGGCTGGTGTATTACGACGGCGCAAACCTTAATGCCGTTATGGGCGTTATCCGTCCCGGTGATTTGGGGTTCGACGTGGTGCATCTCAATCTGCACAAAACCTTTTCGACTCCGCACGGCGGCGGCGGTCCCGGCTCGGGCGCAATCGGTTGCAAGAAAAAACTTGCAAAATTCTTGCCGAACCCGACCGTAGGCGCGAAACGCGGCAAATATTTCTTTAAGGACAGCCCTGACAGCATCGGGAAAGTCAAAGCGTTTTACGGCAACTTCCTTGTCGTTTTGCGCGCGTATGCGTATATCCTTACTCTTGGCAAGGAGGGCATCAGGGAAGCGTCCGAAAACGCCGTGCTCAACGCAAACTACCTGCGCGTTCTTATTGCGCCGTACTTCAAGACGGCTTTCGACAGAACCTGCATGCACGAATTTGTATTATGCCTTGAAAAGTTCCACGAAGAAACGGGCGTCAGCGCAATGGACGTTGCGAAAGCACTCATCGACAAAGGTATTCATCCGCCGACAATGTATTTCCCGCTTATCGTTCACGAGGCGCTTATGTTTGAGCCGACCGAGACCGAAAGTCGCGAAACCTTGGAAGCGGCAGCCGATATGATGCGCGAGATTTTTGAAGAGGCAAAGGAAAATGCGGACAGAGTGAAGGCAAGCCCCGTTTCGACGCCGATATCGAGGCCGGATGAGGTGCTGGCTGCCCGCAAGCCCTGCGTAAAACGGCGATAATTCGCGCCTTTTCGGCGTTTTTGCAGAACCCGAAAATCCGTGTACGAACAGTACACTAGGATTTTCGGAACCTACAAAGAACCCCAAAAATCCATCAAATTCTCGCCGTTTTAGGAGAGTATTTTTTAGAAAAAGCAAATTCTCACCTTAACAGGTGGGAATTTTTTATGTCATTGCGAGCATAAATAGGGGACCCCAAAAGATACTTTTGTACTTTTGGGGAAAAGGCGCACACAAGCAAAAGAGTGAGCGTTATCGCTTGCGATAATGCGATTTCAAAAGCGCAGTGTGCGACGCATCTCCCGGAAGGGATACCGTATAAAAAAAGACGCCGTGGTCGGCGTCTTTTTTGTGTGACAATTGATTATTCGATAAAGGGTCCGAGTGCTTCGATAAGGTCCGCGCAGTTGTCGCTGAATACTTCCAGCACCACCGGGGTGGACAGGTCAAGGCTGAATATGCCGAGTATCGACTTTGCATCCACAACGTGACGGCCGCTTCTCAAATCCATATCGTAGTCAAACTTATTCGTGACGTTTACGAAATGTTTGACGCTCTCTGCTGTACCGAGATTTAAGGTAACTGATTTCATATTGTCTCCTATATACAAAAAATTATTTCAAATTAACTTTTTCGTAAGGAATTTTAGCATTTATGACTTTTTTTGTCAATTATTTACAGGCCGTACTTTTCCTTTATCTGCGTAAAAGTATAGGGCGCGTCGAGAAACGCTTTGTGCGCGTCGTATAAGGAGTAGCCTTTTTTCGTCAGCCCGTTTATGACGTCGGTAACCTGAATGTAGCCGTAGTAATAGGTCGCGGCGTTTGCGGGTTGCATAATCGCGTCGAAATAAAGGTTTGTCGCGAAGTCGGAAATCGTGCTTTCCTTGTAAACGAGCTTTTGGTTGTTTTTCGGATCCTGTGCGGAAGAATTCAGAAAGTATGCGTGTTCATTAAGCTTCACGGTGTCGGTGAGCCAGGTTTCGATTGCTGTTGCGGAAACGCCGTCGTAATTGACTTTCATATCGACAAGCACGCGAAGGTATCCTTGCGCCAGAACTTTTTTCACGCGGTAGCGCATAATAAGGTTGTCTTTGCTGTCCGTCGTGCCGTAAAGATTTGCGGCGTAATGTTCGGCGTAGGTTGCCCAGCCTTCCTTGTATGCGGTGGGGCAAAGCACTTTCACAATGTTGTGCTGATTGCTGTTTTTCAGGTAATTGTACTGATAAAGGTGGCCGGGGATTCCTTCGTGCGACAGCAAATCGTATGACAGATAACCCGTGCTGTCCCAGTTGTTGATGATAATCGTTTCGTCCGACGACTTGTTGTCAAGGGGCGACACGAAGTACGCGGCGGGTGCGAAGTTATCCTTCATACTTTCGTCCACGACTTTGAGCGTTACGTTTCCCGCCGTAGTTGAAAATGCGGGGAATGTCGGCGAAAGCAAGCCTTTAAGCGTGTCAATCGTATTATAAAGTGCGTTTTCCGACCAATCGTCGTTGTTAAAGGCGTTCACGACTTCCTTGTCGATGTCTTCTTCCTTAATGCCGCGCTCGACAAGTTTTGTGCGGATTTCTTCGATTTCCGCAGTCGTTTTGTTGAACTCGGTCATAATTCTTTGTGCGGCGGACGCAATCGTATCGCGCGTGCCTGTCGATGACTGGAACAGGGCGGCGTAATAGTTTTTGCCCGTTTCGCCGTAGGACGCGTATCCGCCCGAAACCCTTGCGATAAGCGTGCCGAGGGCAGGATCGGAGAAGATATGTTTCAGGTCGTTGCCGAGTCTGACGTACGCCTTTATCATCGTACGGATGCCTTCGGTTGCCTGCGTTTTGTATGCGGTTTTTTGGTCGTCCGACAAGAACGAGCAGCCGTCGATTTTTTGAATCATATTTTTGTAAACGAAGTTCTTCCTTACGTTATCGTCGGTTGCGTATTCGTCGGGATTTGTGTCCGCGCAGTTCATATAGTCGTAAATCGAAATATTGTCTTCCGAAACGCCGCTTGCGATAATTTCTTCCCGTGTGTTAAGAATGTGCGCACCCGTGAAATTGCCCGTTTGTTCAACCGCGTAAAAAAGATTTATGCGGTGCTTCGAGAATCCGTTTTTAATGCACTCGATTTCGTAATTCACGTATTCGGGAAACGCCGACGCCGTGTCGTTCATAAGGAAGATATAGTCCTTTACGTCCTGTTCGTCGCGGAGTTTGTATTCGGTAAGGTACACAGGGAGACTCGCCTGCATGCCCGAATATCCGCCGATATAGCTGTCCTGCATATAGTACGAGCCCGCAAGTTTCGATTCCTGAATGAAAAAGTATTGCAAAAACGTGAACAAATCCTTGTCGGCGTCGTTCATTTTGCTGTAACGATAGGTGTACGCCATAAGGGCGGCTTGCATTTTGTATGACGAAAACGCCGCGTCGCAATCTTCCTTCGACGACGGGCGGGGAAGCGCAGCCTTTGGCGTGAGACCGAGCGCGGTGTCCGCGTCCTCAAAGAAGAAGTTCGCGCTCATCGCGTCGTTTGTGAACAGCGACGGGAACAATTCGTCCGCAAAGTCGTTTATATTGTTTTTTCTGAAAAGGTTGCAGCCCGAAAGGGTGACGACCGACACAAGAAGTATCGTCAACGTCAAAGCAACCGCCAATACTTTTTTGAATTTTATATTCATAACTTGTCCTTTTTCGAAGTGTATATGTTTATTCTTTAATCTTATTCTATATCAATATACATAAATTTTCAATAAAAATTCCGAAAAATAGTTGAATGCGTCAAAACTATTGAAAGAAAACGCAAGCGGTTGCAAGCACACGCCAAAACGGCAAGAGTGATTGAGTAGGGCTGCTCACGGCGCACACTGCACTTTTGAAATCGCATTGTCGCTTGCGGCAATGCTCACTCTTATGTTTGTGTGCGCCTTTTCCCCACGGGTACACAGTATCCCGCGGGGTCCCCTTTAATACACCTGAAATTGTAGGGCATAACGCAAGCGGTTGCAAGCAACCGCCGAACGCCGACCTCTATGCGCTTATACTCGCATTCGCTTGTGTAAGCGCATCGGTCATCAGTACGAATATACTCAAACAAAGGATTGAGTAGGGCTGCTCGGCATAGTGCAAATCGAGGATAAACAGCAAAGCGACGCAAAGTGTCTGCAAAGTTAGACACGGTGCATAACGCAAGCGTCTGTAAACAGCCGCCGAACGCCGAAACAAAGTTTCGGGTTCTTGCCCTTGACTTAATCTCGGCACAAAAAAACACACACTGTTGAAGTGTGTGTTTTTTGTGGTGGGATTGAGTAGGCTCGAACTACCGACCTCGCGCTTATCAGGCGCGTGCTCTAACCAACTGAGCTACAATCCCATACTGGTGGAGGTAAGCGGATTCGAACCGCTGACCCCCTGCTTGCAAAGCAGGTGCTCTACCAACTGAGCTATACCCCCAAGGTATAAATCGTCGGCGTTAATCAAAACGCTTATAAAGAATATCATTGTCTTGAAAATTTGTCAACGATTTTATTGAATATTCGGTAATTTTTTGTCGCAAAACGAAAAAACGCAAAAAATCACATTTGCAGGTATGATTTTACGACGTTGCCGAGTGCTTCGGCGTTTTTTGAATACTGTTTATTCGTAATCAGCAGGTTTTTCAGCCCGATCCAATACGCCTTGATAAGTTGAGCGTCGCGCATATTCAAAACGGTGATGAAGTTGTCCAGCACGAACACGAGTTCCTTTCTTGTGTCGAGGTCGAGTTTGCTGTCCTTAACCGCCGTGATTTGCGTTTTGACGTAATAATCGGCTTGTTCGGACAGGGCGGCGTTGACCTCGATACGTTTTTCGTCGCGAAGTTCGAAATCGGCTTTTTCGTCGTCGGAAAGGAGCGTCAGCACCGCTTCCTTAAAGGGGGCGATGATGCCGTTGATAAACCCGACATAGCTGTCGTTTTTGTCGTCGGCGCGGTAAAAGTCCTGCACGAATTTCACGAAATCGCGACGACCTTCGTCGAAGTCGAGAAGCAGGCAAAGTATGAGCGCGACGCGCTTTCTTAAAGACGCGGGAAGACGGAAAATCGTCGCCGTACCGAGGTTTACGATGGCGCGGTTGTATTCGTCGTCGTAATCGAAATTGAAACGGCAATCGTAGGCGAGTTTTTTAAGCTCGTCATAATACGCCATACACCTTAAAAGCATACGGATTTTCTGGTTGGACATTATGAGTTTGCTGCCGATAAATTCGTCGCACTGGGCGGAGAATGCGGCAACCGCTTCGTTATTGTAATCAATATTCATATTCTCACCGAAAGATATTATATTATGAAACCGCCGAAAAATCAAGCGCGAAAAGGACAAAAAGAAATCCGCCTAAAAAGCGGATTATACGTCAAGGTTTTCGTATCTGAAAACTTCATCGTCCAGAAACTGCGCCGCCGTCATATCGAATGCGGAAGCAATCTGAACAATCGTGTCAAGAGTTACCGTTTTGTTTTTGCAGGTCATTATGCAGTGCATCGTGCCGTGAAAAATCCCCGAGTTTTGTTCAAGACGATATAAAGTCATATCGCGTTCTTTCAACAGAGATTGGATTCTGATTTTTACCGCTTCGCAACTTGTCATAAACTCACCATGTGAGTAAAGTTTAACAATTATGCAGATAAATATACACAGATAAATCTGCATAGTTGGTTGCATTTTATTTTAAAAGGTGTTATTATGAAGATAAATCTGCGTACAAAGGAGGGAAATATGGAATTCAAGGTAGATAAGAAAATCAGCGAGGATATCACTGTTTGTAAAACCAACTTAACAATTAACAAATATGCGGTTGTTTTCGGGGAGTTGGATAAACCCGTTTTCGTCGCATTAAGGAAAAGCAAAATATCTGCGATAAATGTTGCTGAAAAAGCGTTAAAAAAAACAACGGCTTAAAACACCGTTGTTTTTTGTTTGTCGTTGTTATTTCTTTGCGATGCACTCGACCTCGACCAGAACGTTTTTGGGAAGCTTGCTGACTTCCACGCAACTTCTTGCGGGATAGGGCGCGACGAAATACGACGCGTAAATTTCGTTGAACGTCGCAAAGTTGGAAAGGTCTGTAAGGAAAGCCGTTGTTTTCACGACGTTTTCAAAGCCCATACCCGCCTCGTTCAGAACCGCTTTCATATTTTCAAAAACCTGTTTGCTCTGATTGACGATGCCGTCCGCGACGTCGCCGGTTGCGGGGTTTACGGGGATATTGCCCGACACGTACAAAGTGTCGTCGACGAGCACCGCTTGCGAGTACGGTCCGATTGCTTTGGGCGCATTGCCGCTTTCGATTTTGACTTTCATAATTTATTTACTCCTTATTATTAACGATATACGTCCATTATAAATCGGCGGCGGGCAAAAAGTCAACCCGCGATTTTGTTGATTTTTCGGGCGCAAAATAGTATATTGTGTTTATAAAACATTAAGGACGTATTTATGGACGTAAAAGAATTTCTGAATAAATCGTACACTGCTTATCACGCCGTGAAGTACGGCGCGGAAATGCTTGAAAAAGCGGGCTTCAAAAAACTTGATATGAAAGACGTATGGCGTCTTGAAAAAAACGTCGGCTACTACGTCATCGAAAACGGGACGAGCCTGTTTGCGTTCAAGGCGGGCGAAAATCACGTTTTCAACGTGGTGGAAAGCCACACCGATTCCCCGTCGCTCAAAGTCAAGGGAAATATACTTATTGACAGCGCGGAAGGGAAACGACTTAACGTCGAAAAGTACGGCGGACTTTTGTTGTATAGTTTTTTGGACGCGCCGTTGAAAGTCGCGGGGCGGATTGCATATTCGGACGGCGGCGAAGTAAAAACCGAAGTAGTCGAAAGCAAATACAACGTCGTTATCCCAAGCCTTGCCATTCATCATAATCCCGACGCGAACACGAAACTTGCGCTGTCGGTGCAAAAAGATATGCTGCCGCTTCTCGGCGGCGCGAAAGACGTGTATTCCACGCTCACCGACAAGGACGTTATCGACGCCGATCTTTTCGTGGTGCCGGCAGTCGACGCGTTTTCAAGCGGCGTAGGCGCAGAGTTTTTGTGCGCGCCTAGGCTCGACAATCTTTTGAGCGTGTATTCGTCCTTGAACGCAATCATAAATTCAACCCCGAAAGACATTGCCGTCTGCTGCTGTTTCGACAACGAAGAAGTGGGCAGTGAAACGAAGCAAGGCGCCGCATCCAATATTTTAAGTATGCTTTTAAGGAAGATAAACCGTGCGTTTATGAAAAACGACGACGATTTCACCTTTGCGACGGAAAACGGCGTTTTACTGTCGTCGGACAACGCGCACGCCGTGCATCCGTCCTTCCCGGAAAAGAGCGACCCGAGCGAGAAAGTGTATCTTAACAAGGGCGTCGTCATAAAACATCACGTCAATTATTCCACCGACGCTTTGTCGTCCGCCGTCGTGAAAACCCTGCTCAAAAAGGAAAATATCGAGGCGCAGGATTATTACAATAATTCCGACGTGCGTTGCGGAAGCACAATCGGGCTCGTTACAAGCGCAGACCTTAACATGAACGCATGCGACGTGGGTATCGCCCAGCTTGCAATGCACTCCGGTGTGGAAACGGCTGGCGCGAGCGACGTCGAAAAAATGCAAAAGTTTATGACCGCTTTCATGAACGCCGCGTTCTCGAAAACCGAAAACGGCGTAAAAATTAACTGATATGTACGAAGTATATCTGAAAAAAGGCGAAGAAAGGCGCATACTTTCGGGACATTCCTGGGTGTATGCGAACGAAGTGCAGGAAATCAAAGGCAAGGACAAAAACGGAAGTCTTGCCACCGTCTTCACGCACGATAAAAAATATATCGGGAAAGGATATATCAATCATTTGTCGAAAATTCTCGTGAGGATTTTCATCAGAAACGACGATATCGACGACGAAGAATTTTACAAAAAACGCATAAAAGCCGCAAACGATATGAGAGTCGCTTTGGGCTTCGACGACGCGTACCGTATGGTGTTTGCCGAAAGCGACGATCTTCCCGCGCTCATTATCGACAAATACGCCGACGTGCTTGTCATGGAATGTTTGTCGCTGGGCATTTCGCAAAGGAAAGACCTTATCGTGAAATGCCTTGTCGATTTGTTTCATCCGAAAGGTATTTTTGAAAAAAGCGAAGCGCAGGTGCTGAAAAAGGAAGGCGTCCCCGAAACGCAGGGCGTATTGTACGGCGAAGTGCCCGAAAAAATCGTAATTTCCGAAAACGGCGTGAAAATGTACGTCGACGTCAGAAACGGGCAAAAGACGGGATATTTTCTGGATCAGAAAGAAAACCGCATGGCAATCCGCCGTTACGCAAAGGACAAAACGGTTTTGGACTGTTTCTCGAATTCGGGCGGATTTTCGATTAACGCCGCAACCGTCGCAAAGGAAGTAACCGCCGTCGATATTTCGGAAATTCAGGTTAAAGCGGTGCTTGAAAACGCCGCGTTGAACGGGTTTAAGAACGTGAACGCCGTATGCGCGGACGTGTTCGAGTACTTGCGTATGGCAAAACGGGAAAACAGAAAGTACGGCGTTGTCGTGCTGGACCCGCCCGCGTTCACGAAAAGCGCGGCGGAAGTAGGCGACGCGTACAGGGGATACAAAGACATCAACGTTCTGGGGTTGAAACTTGTCGAAAAGGGCGGGTATCTCGTCACGTCGTCGTGCTCGCACTACATGACGCCGACGCTGTTTCAGAAAATGATTGTCGAAAGCGTGAAAGAAAGCGGCAGGCGGGTGCGCCTTGTCGAAATCAGAACGCAGTCGCCCGACCACCCGTCCCTTCTTTCCATGGACGAAACGCAATATCTTAAATTTTACGTACTGCGCGTAGATTGAAACGACGGCATAGATTGACTTTTCAAAAGCATGGCATTAAATATATTTACTCCGAAAGAGCAACATCGACGGGCGTCAAAACAGGAGGTAAATACATTGAGCAACGGAACTGTAAAATGGTTTAACGCGACGAAAGGCTTCGGCTTCATTGCAAACGATGAAGGCGGCGACGACGTTTTCGTACATTTCAGCGCAATTCAGGGCGATGGTTACAAGACGCTTAAAGAAGGACAAAAAGTTTCTTTCGACGTGGAAGCCGATCCGAAAAACGCCGCAAAACTTCGCGCAATCAACGTAGTGGCAAAATAATGCATACAACCGACGGCAATGCTGTCGGTTTTTTATTGCAATCGCTTGAAAAACAAGTTTACATTTGATAAACTTAACTTATAAACTATAAAACGTATCGGAGTCAGTTATGTGCGACACAATCGTGGCAACCCCCGCTTACACCAAAAACGGGAAAATGCTTTTTGCGAAAAACAGCGACAGAAGTCCCAACGAGCCGCAGTTTTTACAGCATATCCCGGCGAAAGATTACGACCTTCAAAAAACGCCGACGCTTGCGCTTACTTACGTTACGGTGCCGCAGGTTGAACATACCTTTGAAATCACGATTTCCCGTCCGAGTTGGATGTGGGGCGCGGAATTCGGCTTCAACGAGTTCGGGCTCAACATCGGCAACGAAGCGGTGTTCACGAAAGAAAAGTACGTAAAAACCGACGGCGTAACGGGTATGGATATGTTGCGCCTGGCTCTTGAAAGGTGCAAAAGCGCGAAAGAAGCCCTTGACTTTCTGACCGATTTTATCGAAAAATATCCGCAGGGCGGGAATTGCGGATACGGAAAGAAATTTTATTATCACAACTCTTTTCTGATTGCCGACTCGTCGGACGCTTACGTTCTGGAAACCGCGGGGAAATACTGGGTATGGAAAAAGGTGAAAGACTACTTTGCGATATCCAACTGTCTGTGTCTTGAAAACTATGACGAGTGCAGCGCAGGGCTTGTCGAAAACGCAATCAAAAACGGCTGGTGCAAGTCAAAAGACGACTTTAACTTTGTAAAATGTTATACTGAACCCTTGTTTACGAAATTTGCAAAGGGCAGGGAACGCCGCGTAAAAGCGATGGAATTGCTGGGCGAAGGCGCGCCTGACGTCAAAAAGTTTATATCGATTTTGCGTTCTCACGCAGGGAAGGCGGAGCGCGGATATCAGGAAGTCGGCAGCATTTGTATGCACGCGGGCGGCGTTATCGGCGACCAGACGACGGCAAGTTACGTGGCGGAAATCGACGGCGCGGACAGCGTGTATTTCGTTACCGGCGCGTCGTTGCCGTGCATAAGTTTGTTTAAGCCGTACGTCCTTGGAAAAAACGAGCACGTCGCGGAAGACGGCGAAGATAAAAAAGGCGTCGGGTATTGGCTGACGCACGAAAAAATGCTGCGCTATTTCATCAGCGGCACGCTTTTGACAAACGAGATTATCGAAAAAGGAAGGGCTGCCGAAAACGAGTGGATCGACAGGTTTTTAGCCGCCCCGAAGGAAGACCGCGTTGCAATTTCCGAGGACGCCTTCGAGCAGGACGAACGACTTGTCTTAAAACAGCTTGACGACGCCAGAATAAAGCAAATCTCGTTCACGAGAGGCGGCGCGTATTACCGGATTTTCTGGAAAAACAAAACGAAAAAACTGTATGAGTTTATTAAAAAAGAAAATAAGGAAAAGTAATAATACTTAATTTAATTAAAAAA
>UMBQ01006324.1_pt1 | contig 14381 bp, 9 predicted proteins | sample 1964041 | NCBI WGS metagenome assembly UMBQ01 (sample SAMEA4835950, study PRJEB28245) | human gut metagenome | biome: gut microbiome; material: fecal sample | place: Denmark | collected 2008 | reverse complement strand
TGTCGTCAGGCTTGCTTGTGTCGTCAGGCTTGCTTACATCTGAGCTTGTATCGTCATCTGCGGGTTCTTCGGGCTTTACTTTAAGAGCGGCAACCGCTTCGTTGAGATAAGCTGTAGCTTCTGCAATCTTGTCGCTTGTAGACTGATCGTCTGCGATGATTTCTTCTGCGTTCTTGATAGCCTCATTTACCTTGGCAACGCTTTCGTCTGTGTACTTGTCAGCCTCAAGCTGTTTCTTTGCGGCTTCGACAGCCTCATTCAGTGCGGTTGTATCGGCCTTCTTTACGATTGTGTATGCAGACGAGCCTTCAAGCACCTTGTTTGTATCTGCGTCATAGGTTGTGATTGTTACTGCGGTTTCTGTCATATTGATTACCGAGTAGCTGGGTGTCCAGGTCTGGCTTCTTTCAGCTATGTAATCCTGCTGTGCGGGGATAAGCTCATAGAACTTTGAACCTGTTGATGAGTTAGCCTCCATATATACCGTACCCTCAGGGTCAACTATCGTGCCGGTAACAAGGTCTGAGTTTATCGTGTAGCAGTTGTTCTGAGTAAGATAATCCTCGCCGTAGGCATTGCTTCTGTCGAATGCCGTATGTTCTTTACCGTCACCGCTTAACTGATAGCTTCTTGAATATGTGTGATCGTGACCCTGTAAAGCTACGTCAATGTCGAACTCGTCAAAGATAGGAGTAAGCTGTGTTCTTAAGATTATACCGTCAGAGTCGGAGTGGTCAAGACCGGAGCCGTATATATCCTGGTGGAACATTACGATTCTCCACTTCTTGTCCTTGTTTTCGTTTACTGCCTTTTCGATTACATTTCTGTGAGTAGCACAGTTGTAGTTGTTCGTGTCGATTACGATGAACAGTGCATCGCCGTATGTGTAGTAGTAATCTGTGCCTGCGTTTGTGTGACCGAGAGCGTAAGTTGTATCGTCAAGGTCGAATGAGTTAGGTGTGTTGAAGTGGTAAGAATACTGATATGATCCGCTGTCGTGGTTGCCTATCGTAGTAGATACGGGTAATGATGCGAGTGCGGAAGCACTAAGATAACCGGCATATTCATATTCTCTGTCGGCGTAGTTTACCTGGTCGCCTGCACTTAACATAAAGCTGACCTCGGGGTGAGCCGCCATTGCGTTATTAAGTGTCTTGTTCCAGTTGAAAGCGTCGTTTCTTGCGGCGATCTCATTCTTCATTTTTTCATTTTCACTGCTTATCTGATTCTTGCACGCACCGATCTGGGGGTCGCCTACATAAAGGAATGAGAACGAATCGGGGTTGCCGGTCTTTACGCTTTCGACCTTCTGCCATGCGCCGTTCTTGAATACCTGATAATAGTACTGCGTTTCCTTTTCAAGATTCTTTACGGTTACCTTGTTTGAGAAATAACCGTCAAGAGCCTCAATGTTTATTGAAACCTGTGTGCCGGTAAACTCTGTAGCGTCCTTCATATCCTCTGTCTTTGCGATTCTTACCTTAGGCTGTTCAACAGTCTTTGAGTACCACGCAAAGCCAAGCTGTGTTTCGTCTGCGCCTATGTTTACCGAAACCTTTTCGTAATCGTTCTTGACTGTTTCCCAGTCTGTTTTCCACTGTGTCCATTCGGTCGTAGCTCCCTGCGAACCGTCATTCCAGTGCTCTGTAGCGGCATAAGCTGTCAGAGCCGCACTTGATACCATAATAGCGGCGAGTGTGCCTGCCATTATTTTCTTTCCTGTCTTCATGTTTCTCATGATGATGTCCTTTCAAATGTTCATTTATACCTCTCGTGTACAAGCCGATTATAACACCATCAGAGAAAATTAATCACCAAAAGAATTTAAAGAGTTTGTAAAATGTGAAAAATAAGAATGCACGGTTTGAGGAGTTCACTTAGGAATTGAATGAAATTGTAATTTTTGAGTGACACCTTCAAGTGAAAACAAAATGACAACTACCCTATTGAAATTAAAATACTCATGTAGGGTTGTCTTTTCGCTTTTTCAAATCTCAAGTACCGAAAAAGTTATGAGATGTTATTTTATGAAATATTTTTAATGCGCGTACTACGCTCGAATATTGATTTATTTTAGAGTGACTTCAATATGTATGTTTTTTGTGTGATTCCTTACAAATTCTTGTGCTTCAAATTTCAATTTGTCGCAGGATTCAACAAAATTCGCAAATGTATCTTGTAGAGATTTAGGCGGAATAGATAAAGTTGCTTCTCCAATAGATGTAGAGTTTAATGTCATACCCTTTACAGCATTCATTTGTCCATCCGACCAATCGTAAGTTGATAAATACAGACGAAAATAATCATTATTAATATACTCTACTTTTTTGGGTAAAAATGCGACAATGGCTTCATTTGTATAAATATCTTCATTGGTAATCGCTGTTCTGCCGATAGTTAGTTTAAAACTCATTATCACGGTTCCTTTAGGTACTATTTTTATACCTGTGTCAATTACAGCTTCATCGCTTATATATTCTGATGTACTCACTGCGAATCTATCATATTTGCCCATATCCGCAACAGATACCCATTTATGGTCATTTGTACACCAATATTTAGGTTCTGCTCTAGAAGGAGTTTTTCCAAGTTGCAAATTGAACACATCATTTATAGGACGTATTTTGTATTTTTTATCCCCAAACATTTCGACAAATTTGGATTTAACCTTCTCGGATTGCTCAGTGATAATTGCTTGCTCATCAGAGATTTTCTTATCAATAGCTTCGGTTTCATCTACCACCTTCTGTTGAACTGCTAACGAAGGAATTTGAATAACTAAATTAGCAATTCTCTGTGTAGATGCTCTGTTACTACGCGAAAATCTTTCAAATTCACCCTCTGCCTGAAGTGCAAATGCCATATACTTGGGAATAATATCACCTGTTTTTATACGTAAAACGCCGCAATGGTCAGTCGGATAAAATGGTTTGTTGGCAGGTATAATATTTACCATCCAATCACCATCGATTCCCCACAGAATAGAAGGTGCAGAAAAATCAGTGATGTTCTGCTTATCAATTCTTCCGAACTCCTCAAATACATTTGCGCTATATATAGGAATACTGCCATCCTCAACTACTTCATCTGAAAGAACACGATTTCCTATACTTAATTCAAAGATGTTTTTATCGGATAATCTGTAATTTGTAAGCCCCGGAATATCTTTTAGCACTCTCGTCGGAGTGGTTTTGATAGCCTTATTAAACGTAGTTCCGGAAAAATCAAGCATATCCTGTAATCTCAAACGATAATAGTAGGTATTTAATTCTTTAACATCAAACTCATCTCCACTAGAAAAAGCATTCCTGATCAACCCTGCGATTGAATTGTTGTCTCTGCGGTCGGATGCATTATATAAGCATCCGCCAGCCTTTATTATCTGAATTCCTTCTTGCCCTTTTCTATTACTCCATTTATATCCTAGAAACTTTTCCTGTTCTTTATTATCATCTGGAGCAGAAATTATCAATGTATCTTGGTTGTAAACTAGTGAATAATAGAATAACTTTTCTTGCTCAACGGAAAAAGCATATTCGTAAAATCTCTGATTAAACCATTTTTGTTGTTCTAAACTAGACAGCTTTTGAAAAGTTTTCTGATTGCTTTTCTTAGCATATTCTATTGAGTTTATAAATTCATTATAGTGTTGACCGAAATAACTATCATTTATCCAAAAGTCAAAGTCTTCACTTTTGGATAAAAATTTGTCGTAAATGTCTTTTTTAACACCTATTTTCTTTAGATATCCTCTTAAAATGGTTTCATCTTCCCAGCCATCTATATCTGCATTAGAAAGTATAGCTTCAACGCTATCAATAACCATATCTGCGCGTTTTGGCGGTCCATTGAATTTTTGCAAGAAAAGAATAACTGTGTTTGTCCCAGTGGCACCAAAGGTCTTGCTTCCCAAGGTTGCAATGGCTATAATATTAAAATTTTTAAGAAGAGATTCACGTGCGGTAACAAAACTTTCATTTTCTTTGTTTAAAATACTGCTTGGTAGAATTACTGCGGCAACACCATTCGGTTTTAACAATTGTGATATTCTTTCCACGAACAGCGTTTCAATTTCTGAACCGTCATTTGAGATTTTACCTAAAATATCTAACTGATTGTTTGTTAACTTCAAATGAGGTTTGAAAGCCTTTACCGAATACGGTGGATTGGCTACAAGAATATCAAATGATCTGGGCGTTATTTCTTTATCCGGATAATTTTCAAGTCCATCGCCAAAAATTATATTTCCATTTCCTGCACCGTGCATGAATAGCGAAATTTTAGAAACTCTTGCTAATCTATAATCTTTTTCGATGCCGAATATTTTTTTCTCCGCCCATTGGTTAGATGGTTCTGTATTACTATCTGTTGTATTAGCGCAAGCTTCTACCGCCTCAAATCCTTCAGTTAAGAAATGCCCTGCTCCACATGCATAATCTATAATCTTGGGATATTCAATACCATTAGCTTTTGTCATTATTTGTTTTAAAGGAAGGCTATCCCATATAAAGCGCGTAATAGGAGTAGGTGTGAAAAATTGACCTTCATTCTGCTTAAACCCTTTATTCAGTAATTGTTCAAACAAATCGCCAAGCATCTGCACATCTGCAGAACCAATTATTCTATAGTCCTGAAAGAGCTGTACCATCTCAACTAATATTTTACCATTTTGATAGAATAACTCTTCATTATGAACATCTTTAAAAGCAAAGTCATTATTTGTATAGAATTTGAGTATACGAAGTGTATTCCTCAATTCTTCAATCATTTTTACTCTTTTTTGCTTTGTGTACTGTTTTACAAGGTTTTCTGCATAGTCATCAGATACATAGAAAATCTCTTCACGCATGAATTTCTCCATGCCTTCCTTATGAAGCCTTTGCAACCTGTCTTGGAGAGATTCGTATGTATCAGTGCCAACTTTATATTGAAATTCGACAATATCATTATCTGTTTTTTGTATTTCATCTACTAACTTACAGATAAATAATGCTATCAATCGATTGAATGCATTCTCCTTATCTGAAACATTATTATGACGCAAAATCTCTTCGAAACGATTTACTATCTTATCGTTTTCAGAGAAGTCTTTTAAATCTTTTTTTCTAAGTGGTTTTACGCCGATATCATAAGCAACCGAATCATCTCTGAAAATAATGTCACCGCTAAATCTTTGTTCATAGGTTTCTTTCCACACTTCATAAAGTTCTGAAACCGTATGAGCATTTTTATAAAGGAGTATAGTTGTGTCCTTCTTGGCAAGGTTTAAAATATTCTCATCATCTGAGCAGTCGATACTGTCAGTTGTATATTCAATTTCATTATTGTCATTAATATTTGATGCATATAAGACTAGCCATCTACAGCCACGTTCTTGTTGCCAATAAGAAATTAATTGTCCACCGTCAGAAAGAATATTTCTCATTTCTTTGTTATATTCATAACCATATGTTTTACATTCAATTATGAATAGCGTTTTCCCATTTTGATCAGATACACATATATCTGCTCGTCCACTTTTTTGCTCATGACCAAGGGTCCAAGCGCGTTCAAGTTCAATATTCTCAGGTCTATACCCTTTGTCAAGAAGCCTGTTAATACATTCTAATACAACAAAATTTTCTGGTTCAGAAAAATTTGTTGTAGTTGCTATATTAACTTTAAATCCTTTATCTTCAGGATAAATTATCTTTTCATTTCTAAAATCCACAACAATAGAGCAATCAAAAAGTGGATAGTTTTTTTCATATTTATCATTAGAAGTATCGTTAAAACCCGATGAGCTTAACATATTCATTAAATTAGATTTTGTTATCATTACTCATTTCCTCCAACTTTATAGTTTACCCGTACTTCTTCCACATATTTAAGAAAAGCATTCATTTCAAATTCCCGTCAAATCACACACGGCGAAAAAGGGCATAATACAAGACCGACAGCAATACATTCCTGCATTGCAGACACGAAACCAAGCCCGTTTCATCGCCCGTCTTATCATATAGAGCGGCAGGGGCTATAAGGGTATTTCGTTCTGCTCTTATCAGGAATTTGTACGCATTGCATTCGGTCCTTTCATTTTGAATTTTGAATATCGGAACTTCCGATACAAGCGGATTATAACATAGCTTACTTTATTTGTCAAGAGGCAGACTGAAAATTCAAATCCGCATTTGAGCGGTTTACGGCGAAATGCAGACGAGTTGACAAAAAATAACTTATATGCTATAATTTATTTTACAGGGATAATTTGCCTGTATTTTACTTGGAAGCCGAATGCGATACTATTAACGATACTATTAAAAGGAGCGATTCGACCGATGAAAATTACAAACCGTTTTAAAAAGCTGTGGCGGCACTGATGCTTGTCACAATGACCGCAATTTCCGTATGCGCCTGTGCCGATAAGAGCGGATCCGATAAGTCAGGCGAGCCTGGTGCGGTGCAGGGAAACTACTATCTTGACGCAGACAAATCAAAGCAATATATCAGCTTTAACGAGGACAACAGCTTCAGATTTGTCGGATATGATTTTGAAGCGCTCGCAAAAGACCTTGTCGGAGATATGATAGAAGATAAGACGGCTCTTGCCGAAAGGCTTGACGATGCTTATACATATCGTTTTGATAAGGATACGAATGAGATTTGGTTTAACGTTCTGCAGTCGGATAGCTCCGATTCTACTGAATTTGTGATTCCGATGCAGCTCGGCTGCGACAAACAGAGCGTGACGTTTCAGGATAAAACATATAAAATTGCACAGTAACAATTACGGCACACCTCATATACAGGTGTACCGTTCAGACTGTCGATAAACCCACGCACCGCAAAAATGCAGAAAAGTAAACCGGCACAAACTAAAAATCCGATAAATAAGAAGAATTTCACCCAGCCGTAAAAACGGTTGGGTGAAAGCATTTTTGCTTACAGCGTCAACCGCTCCTCAACGTACATTTGTACGCCTGTCGGAGCGGTTTCCTTGTCTGCGTGTGTTTCTCAACGTATGCAGCTTGTAGAAAAAGTTTATTTTTATTAAAACAGACATTACAGATAGAATTCTTTTCTGCGTGTGGCAAAGTACGGCTTTGCATTTCTTGTTCTTGCAGCTTCACTAAGGTCAATGTCGCAGGTAAGAAGCGTTTCTTCCGCCCCTGCTTTTGCTATGACGTTGCCGTTCGGGTCGCAGACTATCGATTCACACGCAAAGGTAAGCTTCCCTTCCGTGCCGACACGGTTGCACATAGCTATGAATACGCTGTTCTGCATTGCCTGAACTCTTACCTCCCACTCGAACATTTCCATAGGCTCGCAAGTAAGGTTTGCTGTGGGAATGATTATCAGCTCTGCGCCCATAAGCACGCAGGTGCGTATGCTTTCCGGCAGATGACGGTCGTAGCAAATGACAATTCCTACCTTTCCGTGCGGCGTATCAAAAACTTTGAAGCCGTCGTCTGACGGAGTGTAGTAATCCTGCTCGTAAAAATTTTCTGCCTGTGCGATGTGTACCATTTTTGCTGCTTCTTGTACCACATCTGTACCGGTGGTCACAACACAACAATCGTAACATTTATTATCAATTTTCATGTACATATTCGGCACAATACAGGAATTTATTTCCTTTGCCTTGTCTATAAACGCCTTAACATACGGCGAATCCATAGTTACAAGATACTTACTTACATCTCTCTTTTCGTACTGCGGAAAGAACGGCGAAAGCTGTATTTCGGGGAAGAATATAAGGTCGCTGTCCTTTGCCTTATCGCAGGCGCAGAGCGACTTTGCAAGGTTTTCGTTCATGCTGTCCGTCATAGACATCTGTACAAGTGTTACCCTCACGCCTGCATCGTTCCCTTCAGCATTTGTCTGTCACGAGGCCGCTTTCTTATGCGGAAAATAATATCCGATATGATAAAAGAAACTATAAGACCCGCAAGCGGTATCACCACTGCAAGCAACGCCGCAACAGGCAGACTGTCGGTAAGCTCGGTCGGCAGAAACTTAAATCCCTCCACCATAAAATGTTCCCCGAAAAAGCCTGCTATCAGGTTGAATATCGAATATCCGAAGAAGACGATCCACATAAGAAAATAAGTCGATGCAAGCGGCAGACTGACGCCGATTATTATTGCCGATACAAGCAAAAAGTCGGGCAGAGCGGAAGGGTTCACAACAGCGGTAACAATAATCGCAGGTGTCAGAGCCACAACGCTCATCATCAGCAAAAATACCTGCACAGCCCTCGTCCGCAGACACTTGTAAAGCCTGCTTGTGCGGATATAGACGCTCACATAAATATCCGAATACAACGATGACACGCCGAAAAATAGGAGCACTGTTATAAACGGTACGGTCGTCAGATAAAACGGATAATCTTCGCTGCCTCTTATTTCAGGCGCAACCGCCATCCCAACGGTTACCGCCACAATGACAGCGGCAAAGCATATGAGCCACACAATATTGACGGCAGTAAGCCTGAAAACACGCTTTATAACGAATCTAAGCGATAAAAGAAAACTCTTCATATCTTCATATACCCTCCTCAGAACTGCCAGTTTTTCTTGATGTAACGGCAGGCGGATACTGTTGAAACAGCTGCTCCGATCGCCCCGACCGCTGTTAATATAATACTCATAGTAAGTGCGGCACTGTAGCTTATATGGCTCGCCGCTGTTGCTGTTGATGACAGAATAAACATAGCGACAAGCAACGCTATCAGAAGAAGAACGCTTCTTGCGTTAGCGGTTTTTGTTGATACGAGCGGACGTATCAGAATGCCGGACAGAAGCGATGCACCGAGCGAAAACAGCACCATAGGCGGCAGATCTGCAAATTCAAGGTCACCGCCCATAAGCGTGAAAATTCCGAGTACGAGCGATACTGCCACCGCAGTAACAGACGAGATTATAACAGAGCCTGCAAGCGACTTGCCAAACTTTTCTCCGCCGTGCTTTATCGTCCTTGCGTACTTACTGCCGTCAACCTTATAGTAAAGGTTTATGGCGTTGCCGTTTATTAATAGCGCACCTGCAAAGCCGATAACACAGCACACTGTGTTAAGGGCGGAATATGCAATATCGTCATTTTCCTCTGCGACAGCTGCATAGTCGTCTGTGTTTTCTCTATCGCTTTTTCCTGCGGCAGAGCCGACTAAGAAGCCTATAACATATATTGCCGCAACCATAACAATCATAATGAGGGAAACCTTGAACAGCGTGTTAGCATTGAATAAGCGTACCGATTTCATCATACTTATGCCTCCTTTTTAAGAGCAAGGCGTTTTTCTTCCGCTATTTTCATCAGGTCAATGCTGAGTTGGCTTAATGTAGGACGTTCCGTAACAGCACCCAGTGCTTCGAGTTTCAGCTTGTTTTCGCCTAAGGCAAGACCTGTTGCTGTGGACGATGAATGAGAAGAACAAAGCAGAAGCGGCGATATTTTGTCAAGGCTTTCGGGCTCGGCACTGAGGGCAACATACTTGTCCTTCAAGTCCTCTGTGAAGCCCTGCTCGACTACCTTGCCGTTATCCATAAATATTACATAGTCTGCGGCATTTTCCATATCAGCTATGTTGTGAGTCGAGAAGATTATACTCCTTTCGCCGTTACCGCTGTCTATATAGTCACGGAAGCGGTCGCACAGCCTGTCACGCATAAGCGGATCGAGCGATGAGCCGGGCTCGTCAAGCACCAGTAAATCGGTATCTCTTGCAAAAGCTGATGCCAAGAACACTCTCATCTTCATACCGTCCGACATACTTGATAAAGGCTTTTTACTGTTTTTCTCATCGGTAACGCCAAGCTCACCGAGAAGTGAATAAAATCTGTCCTTGCTGAATTTATCAAATGCAAGGCTCATAGAAAGTGCAATATCCCTCACCTTCCAGTTAGCCGGGAACATCGCCTGTGATGCACAGTAGCCGATGCGCTCTTTGATATTGCCGCTGTCGGCATTGTCGGTTTCTCCGAAATATGTTACTGTGCCGTCTGTCTTTGCGGTAATTCCGCAGATTATATCCATAAGTGTTGTTTTTCCTGCGCCGTTTGCGCCGATAAGCGCCGTTGCGAAGCCTTTCGGGAATGAAAGGTCAACAGGACCCAGCGAAAAATCTTTATATTTTCTGGTAAGATTACTTACCTTGATTACCTCTTCCATATTATCTCCTTTTAGATGAATCATTCAATACTGCCGAGTGTTTTCAGCACCTCGCATACCTCGTCAACGGATAGCCCAGCAAGCCTTGCACAGTCGAGTGCGTCCTGCAGATGCTGTTCAAGAAGGCGCATATACTGCTCCTTTATCATACCCGTGTCCTGAGCGTTGACTATATAGCCCTTGCCTTGAACGGCGCTGACAAGCCCCTCCGAGCAAAGTTCCTCATATGCTTTCATAGTGGTTATTACGCTGATTTTAAGTTCTTTCGCAAGTCCTCTTATCGAGGGAAGATATTCCCCGGCAGAAATCGTGCCGTTCATAATACGTTCCTTGAAATCGGCTGAAATCTGCTTGTATATCGGAATATCGGAATTAAGAAGAATTTTCATAGCTCCTCCTTTTCATATTCGTAAGCTCACGTCACATAACAGGTGATCAAACTGTTTATGTGTTATATATACAGTATATACTGGCACAGGCGATTTGTCAATAGGGAAAATGAAAAAAGTCGGAAAAAGTATATCTGTTTTAATTGTGGATTTTAGCGTAACAGTCTGAGTATCGCCATTAAAAGAAAAATGTCTGATATAATGTGACATATTTGTAGGTGAGTGGCTTGCCCCTCCCGAAATATAATACACCTTTCTCAAAACATACGGTAATCGTATCAAGCAATTTAAAACGCAGTATGGTTACTGTCCTGCGTAAACGGGTATTCAGGAGAATAATACTGCTTTTCACACCTTTTCATAATTTTTTCACCCTCAGTTATTATTCAATTAACAAACAGGCGTTATAATTTAGCCATAGTCAGAGGAAAAGGATTTCCGACGGCGATAAGGCGAGTGCCTTGATAACCGCTCAGGCGGTACTATTATAGGGGCGCAGTTACCGCAGATGCGATACCGCTCCGGCTAAGTACAACGAAAGTTTATATACATCCCCTCGATCAATAAGCAGGAACTCCCCCGATGATAAGTCGGGGGAGTTCTTGTGTGCCTGCCGAAAAAACCATTGTTGTTAAAGCTGTACAACGAAATATATCACCAACACCACTTAAAACATTTTCCGTACCGACAAGGCATTAATATTTTCGTGACCTTTTCAGTGCAACTGCACTGACATTGACCCTTTTAAAAAACGCACTATCCCTCGAAAAGCACCATCACACTTGCCATATGAACGCTCTGTTGGTTTCGCATCCTTGCGAAACTTTGGGCGTTCAATTTCGGGCATCCATGCCCGTCCCTTGTCAAAGGGAGGTGGCACGGCTGCTACAATAAATTGGCACTTTTCAGCATATAAGTTAGAAATCCGGCTTTTATATATCTCTAATATTTCCGAGCCGTGACGGTGGGGATTGTAGTTGCTTAGAAGTTGTTTTCCTAATCGCTTTGGTTCTTGTTCTTTCCCTGGTTAATATTGACAAGTGTACCCACTCGAATAGCAAACCCGAGAAGTGCTATCAGACAAAAAGAACTATCGGTAGCTAATTTACTACAGATAAACGCTAAATCTCACTTTAACACAGTTTTTTACCCTCCAACGCTTGCAAATAGACTCGCAATGTTGTATAATAGTTAAAGTATAACTATAATGGGTCAGTAGGTTCTGCCACAAACGGCAGAAAAAGCCCCGCAGGAAAGGAATGACGGCATAATGGATATAAAGACCATTGACCATCTGTGTAATCTGAGTAAGCTCAATTATACCGATGAGGGTAAAGAAAAGGTAATGGGCGAAATGAGCGCAATAATCGAGCTTATGGACACCGTAAAGGAATTTGACGTAGTTTACGATGATACCAAGGATAATAACAGCATAAGCTATGACGAGGTAAGAAAAGACGTTGCAAAGCCCTCATTCCCCACAGAGAAGCTGCTCAGCAACACACAGCCCAGCGGAAACTGCTATGTAGTTCCGAAAATGGTAGACTGATAAACGAGCCGAAAGGATAAGAGAATAAATGGAGCTTAAAAAACAGACGCTCGGCTCTCTGCGTGAAATGCTCGATACAAAGCAGATAAGCGCCGCAGAGCTTTGCAAGGAATATTCAGACAGCATAAAGGCTAAAGATTCCGATGTACTCGGATATATCACAGTGACCGAAGACGAGGCACTGAAAAATGCGGAAAAGGCGCAGGAGATTATAGACAAGGGCGAGGCAAAGGCACTCACCGGTATACCTCTTGCAATAAAGGATAACATCTGCACGGACGGGATAAGAACGACCTGTGCGTCAAAGATGCTTGAAAACTTTGTTCCGCCTTATGATGCAAACGTAATAGAAAAGCTGAAGACCGAGAATTATGTGCTTCTCGGAAAAACAAGTATGGACGAATTTGCAATGGGCGGCTCTACACAGACAAGCGCATTCGCAAAGACAAGAAACCCCTTCGACTTATCCCGTGTACCCGGCGGTTCAAGCGGCGGCTCGGCGGCTGTAGTATCTGCAGGACTTGCACCTGCGGCACTCGGAAGCGACACAGGCGGCTCTATAAGACAGCCTGCCTCATTCTGCGGCGTTACAGGTCTTAAGCCAACCTACGGCAGAGTATCACGCTACGGTCTGGTGGCATTCGCAAGCTCGCTTGACCAGATAGGACCTATCGCAAACAGTGCGGTTGACTGCGGTACGATACTGAACGTTATCTGCGGCAAGGACAGCCGTGACGCAACAAGCGCAAACAAGCCCGCAGAGGACTTCAACGCCAAGGTCGGCAAGGATATAAAGGGCATGAAGATAGCACTCCCCAAAGAATTCTTCGCAGACAGCACAGACGATGAAGTGAAGAATGCGGTTCTTGCGGCGGCTAAGAAATACGAAGAAATGGGCGCAACGCTCGTTGACTGCTCGATGAAGAGCCTTAAGTACGCAGTATCGGCTTACTACCTTGTGGCAAGTGCCGAGGCGGCTTCCAACCTTTCACGCTTTGACGGCATCAAGTATGGACTTCGAGGCGAGGGCAGAACCTTTGACGAGATGATCCGCGACAGCCGTACAAGAGGCTTCGGCGATGAGGTAAAGCGCCGTATACTTCTCGGTAACTACGCACTTTCAAGCGGTTACTATGACGCATACTATTTAAAGGCGCTGGCATTAAAACAGCAGATTATAAAGGAATATAACGAGATATTCGAGAATGCGGACGTTATTCTGACACCTACCGCTCCTACTGTAGCATATAAGATAGGCGAGCAGGAAACTGACCCTGTAAAGATGTATCTTGCAGATATATGCACCGTAACGGTAAACATCGCATCGCTCCCGGCAATCTCCGTACCCTGCGGATATAACGCAGACGGTATGCCCATAGGAATGTCGCTTGTCGGCAGAAAGTGGGACGAGGCTACGCTGATACAGACGGCAGACGCTTTTGAAAAGACGTTTGAAAGACGTTACAGCGAGGTTTAAGAAGGGACGGTAACAATATGAAATTATATCCTACCATAGGACTTGAAATACACGCAGAGCTTCTCACAAACTCAAAGGTGTTCTGCACCTGCTCGGCTGAGTTCGGCGGCGAGCCTAACTCCAGATGCTGTCCTGTCTGCTCCGGACTTCCCGGAACGCTCCCCGTGCTCAACTCAAAGGCTGTTGAGTACATTATAAAAGCAGGCTACATCATGAACTGCGAAATATCACGCTTTACAAAGTGGGACAGAAAGAATTATTTCTACCCCGACCTGCCCAAAGCATATCAGATCTCGCAGATGCCCCGCCCCGTGTGTCTGGGCGGCCACGTTGACGTAACGGTTGACGGCGAGCAGAAGACGATGAGAATAAACCGTATACATCTTGAAGAGGACGCAGGAAAGCTGGTTCACGACGACATCGAGCGTGTCAGCCTTGCAGACTATAACCGTTGCGGAATTCCGCTTATCGAGATAGTTACCGAGCCTGATTTCCATTCAGCCGCCGAGGTCATAGCGTTCTTTGAGAAGATAAGACTTATGCTCCAGTACGCAGGTGTTTGCGATGGTAAGCTTGAACAGGGTTCAATGAGATGCGACGTTAATATTTCGCTTGCCGAAAAGGATTCAGACAAGCTCGGAACAAGAACAGAGGTAAAGAACCTTAACTCCACAAAGGCTATACAAAGAGCCATCGAATATGAGATATACCGCCAGACAGAGCTTATCGAGAACGGTGAAAGAGTAGTACAGGAAACGCTTCACTTCAATGACGCTACGGGCGAAACAAGTTCGCTTCGTTCCAAAGAGGACGCTCA
>UMBQ01032062.1_pt1 | contig 14390 bp, 19 predicted proteins | sample 1964041 | NCBI WGS metagenome assembly UMBQ01 (sample SAMEA4835950, study PRJEB28245) | human gut metagenome | biome: gut microbiome; material: fecal sample | place: Denmark | collected 2008 | reverse complement strand
CCCCGCGGGATACTGTGTACTCGCGGGGAAAAGGAATAAACAAGCAAAAGACAAACAATTGACGTTTACGGCGATTGTTTGGTCAAAAGTGCAGTTTATGACGCGCGACGTGAGAATCTCCCGGAAGGGTCACCTTGTAAAAGCGATGATGCGATGTTTTTGCCTGTCGGCAAAAGTGATGCGCCAAGGGCGCGATGTGTGCCTTTGGCACGTTGCAAATTAAAATTTGTCATTGCGAGGTATTCCAACGACGACGCCGTGGTGGCAAACTCCCGGAAGGGAAACGATATTTTTACTTAATAATCTATTGGGAAACAGTTAAAAGCAAGATAGTAAAATATTGAACAAAAGTTGGAAAATGTTGTCAAAACAAGGAAAATTCCGCCGTGGGCGGAATTTTTAATGGGAAAAAATTGCATTGAAAAAGGCACGCGGTTTGCGTGCCGATTTCGCTTTTATTTGTTATAAAGTGTTGTTGTCAAAGACGTTTTCTTCGTCGGACGAAATGCTGAAAACGGGGCGGGCGGGATCGTTTCCGTTGTAGTACGCGCGTCTTACGTCGTCATAGAATTTCACCGTTGAAGTCATAACGTACGGCGTCAGCCAGATATAAAGGATACCGAACGTGAATGCGCCCAGAATAAACCAGCCGACGAAACTCAGATACAGCAGGAAAAGTTTCCCCTTGTAGCCTTTCATAATGGCTTCGCTCTTTTTGAGAGTTTGCCATACGGAAAGGTCGGGCTCGTCGCGAAGGACGTAAGGGTACATCGAATACGCAAGTCCTTTGATAATGCCCGGGACGACAAGAAGTATCGCCCAAAGTGCGCACAGAATCGTATTCAGCACGACGACGCCGACTTGTTTGAAAAATATCTTTGCGGAATTGAAGCCGCCGAAAAGCACTTTCCATTTATTGACGTCTTCGCCGCGCGACCAGGCAAGCACGTTTTGAGCAACGCCGATATTCAAGGGGATAAGAACAATCGTAATAAGCACGTTCAGGGCGTAATACCAGCCGAAAATGCTTGACGAAATCTCCTTTGGGATATTGTCGGGATTGCCTGCGATTATGTCGGAAAGATTTGACAATCTGGCGCCGAAAATCCATTGCGGCAGCGAGTTTGCCAAAGACTCGATAATGCCGACGACAAGAAGTACCGACCAGAATATCCAGAGCCTTCCGCGAATGAAATCGCGCGCGTATGATTTTATTACTTTGTTATCAAGCGGTGTGTAAAAATTATCCATATTTTTATTATAACAAAATCCGGATACATATTCAAGAGTTTGAAAAAAAAATCTTGTAATAGATTATATGATATGTTATAATACTTAATGACTCCATACGGAAATTTTGACTTTTGGGAGAATATAATGAAAATCAGCGAACTTGTTAAAATTGTCGACGCCACGGTGTACGCACCTTCAAATAAAGACGTCGATGGCGAAATCATGGGTGCGTTTGCATCCGATATGATGAGCGACGTCCTTGCGTTTGCGAAAAATCAGGACGTACTTATTTCGGGACTTTGCAACCCCCAGACCGTGCGTACGGCGGTAATGCTGGATATGAAATGCATATTGCTTGTACGCGGCAAGATTCCAACCCCCGACATGATTACGCTTGCCCGCACAAACGACATCGTGCTTTTGTCCACGATGTATAAAATGTATACCACCTGCGGTATCCTTTACGAAAAAGGGCTGGGCTCAGGCGAATATCACGAATAATGAACTGTATCCACGTTGAGTTCGAAGTGCCCGGCAACAATTTTTTGTCGGCAGGGAGCGCAAGCGACTCGGTAAAAAGCACGCTTAAAAAACTCGGAGTGCCCGCGCCTGCGATAAGGCGGGTGGCGATTGCGATGTACGAGGCGGAAATCAATATGGTGATTCACGCCGGCGGGGGAAGGTGCTATGCCGACATTTTCGACGACCACATAAGAATAGTTATGAAAGACGAAGGCAACGGTATTGCCGACGTCGATCTTGCAATGCAGGAAGGCTATTCCACTGCGACCGACGACGTCAGAAATCTGGGTTTCGGCGCGGGAATGGGACTTCCGAATATCAAAACGTATTCCGACAGATTGAAAATCGACACCGAAGTCGGCGTCGGCACGACGCTTACCATCGAAATCGACTTTGATTGACAAAATCGGTAGTTTAAGAGGGAAAAATGAACGAAGAAATTAAATCTATGCTGAATACCGTTATGCTCGATCCCGACAAATGCAAGGGATGCATAACATGTATGAAACGATGTCCGACCGAGGCAATCCGCGTGAGAAACGGCAAGGCGAAAGTCTTGTACGAAAGGTGCGTTGCGTGCGGCGAGTGCGTAAGGCTGTGCCCGCATCAGGCAAAACTCGCAAGTTTTGACCCGTTCGACGTGATCAATAATTATAAATACAAAATCGCCGTGGTTGCGCCCGCTCTTTACGGACAGTTCAACAACCTGGACGATATAAACATTATACTGAACGGGCTTTTGCAGATAGGTTTCGACGACGTGTTTGAAGTAAGCCGCGCGGCGGAACTCGTAACGGCTGCGACGAAAAAGTATATGAAACATCACAAGTACCAGCAACGCCCGATAATTTCGACGGCGTGTCCCGCGGTGCTTGAACTCATACTTGTCAGATTCCACTCGCTCGCCGACAGATTGCTGCCGATGAAAGCGCCCGTTGACATCGCCATAAACCTTGCAAGGGAAGAAGCGGTGAAAAAGGGCGTGAAAAAAGAAGATATCGGCGTGTTTTTCATTTCGCCTTGTCCTGCGAAAGTGTTTGCGCTGAAAACGGGAATGGGGCTTGAAAAACCCGAAGCCGACGGCGTACTTGCGATTGCGGAAGTGTACAAAAAACTGTTGCCGGCAATGAAAAATCTGAGTGAGGTGAAACCGATTGCAAAATCGGGAAGCCTGGGGCTTTCGTGGGCGTCGAGCGGCGGCGAAGCGGCAGGCGTATGCGACGTCAAGTTTCTGGCTGCCGACGGCATCGAAAACGTCATAAACGTTTTGAAAGAACTTGAAGACGATAAACTGCAATATCTTGATTTTGTGGAGCTTAACGCCTGCAACGGCGGTTGCGTCGGCGGCGTGCTGAACGTTGAAAACCCGTTTGTCGCAAAGGCGAGAATAAGGGCTCTTCGCAAGAATCTGAAATACGCCGCAAGCGAGCCTATCGCCGAGGATAAGGACGAATCGTTTTACCTGTGGGATAAAATGCCGGAGGTCAAAGACGTATTCCGTCTTGACGAAAACAGGCGCGTTGCAATGCAAAAACTTGCCGTTATCGAAAACGTATTGTCAACCCTTCCGGGGCTTGACTGCGGCGGTTGCGGCGCACCGAGTTGCAGGGCTTTTGCGGAAGACGTCGCTGCAAACGAAATAAGCAAGGACGAATGTGTAAGATACGAAAAATGAGGTTTATATGAAACTTTCGGAACTTAAAACCAAACTTTGTGCAAGAGAATTATATATTCCCGATCCCGAAAGGGAGGCGGACGGCGGTTACTGCGGCGACTTTCTGAGTTTCGTAATGCAGCGCGCTCCCGAGAACAGCGTATGGTTTACGGTGATGACAAACGTCAACGTCGCGGCGGTTGCGTCGCTTACGGGCGTTGCTGCCGTCGTTGTGTGCGAAGGCAGTAAGTGCGACGCCCAGCTTGTCGAAAGAATCAAAAAAACCGAAGTTGCGCTTTTTGAAACCGACCTGGATATTTTCGGCGCGGTGAAAGCGTTTTTAAGCGTTGAATAATGACGAAAATCCTGTATGATTTGCATGTCCACAGCGCGTTGTCGCCGTGCGCGGACAACGATATGACGCCGGTGAATATCGGCGCGATGTCGTCCGCCAAAGGGTTGCAAATCATTGCCGTTGCCGACCATAACGCGATTGCGAACGTCGCTGCGGCAAGGGAAGTCGGCGAGGCTCTGGACGTTATCGTCGTGCCCGCGGTCGAATTGCAAACGCAGGAAGACGTGCATATCCTTTGTCTGTTTGAAACGTTTGAAAATTTGCAAAGTTTTTTTGACGAAATAAGTTTCAAGGATTTGAAAAACCGTGAGGAAATATTCGGCGAACAACTTATCGTGTCAAGCGAGGACGAGGTCATCGGGCGGGAAGAAAGGTTGTTGCTTGCAGGCGCGAATTTGTCCGAGCCCGAGGTAAAGCCGCTTGTCGAAAAACACGGCGGAGTTGCGGTGCCGGCGCACGTCAATCGCGACGCAAACGGAATCGTGGCAATCCTCGGCGACGTGCCGGATTATTACACGGCGGTGGAACTTTCGTCCGACTGCGACGAAGAAACTGCCGCGACGTACGCAAAAAAATTCAGGCTGATTTTCGACAGCGACAGCCATACTTTAAGCGATATCGGCAAAACGCAAAGATATCTTGAAATCAATGAAATTAGCGAAAGGGGAATTTTATCATATTTAAGAGGTAAATAAAGTATGTTAAATTGCAAACAAGAAGTTGAAACCCGCGTTGAATGGATAAAAAAACTTCTGAAAACCACGGGCGCAAAAGGTATCGTTTACGGTAACTCCGGCGGTAAGGATTGCACCCTTGTCGGTATCCTTTCCAAAATGGCGACCGATAACGTAACGGGAATAATAATGCCTTGCGAAAGCAGCCGCAATTTCGGTATCGACAGGGAACACGCGATACTCGTCGGCGAAAAATACGACATTCCGCAAATCGAAATCGACCTGACGCCGGTCAAGCAAGCGTTCCGGAACGTGCTTTCGGACAATATCGGCGACTGCGCGATGGCGTATGCAAACATAAATCCGCGCCTTCGCATGACGACGCTTTACGCATACGCTTATAAAAACAATCTTCTTGTCGCGGGCACGGGCAACCGTAGCGAAGCGATGATGGGCTATTTCACGAAATGGGGCGACGGCGCATACGATTTCAACGTCATTTCCGACCTTACCGTCAGGGAAATTTACGAGATATTAAGGTATCTCGGCGCGCCGAACGAAATTATTGAAAAAGCACCGTCGGCAGGTTTGTACGAAGGGCAGACCGACGAGCAGGAAATGGGAATCAAATATTCGGAAATCGACGATTACCTTCTTCTTGGAAAGGGCGACGAAAAAACGATTGAGATTATTAAAAAGCGCATAAAGAATACCGCCCACAAAAGAAATCCCGCCGTTACTTTCAAAAAACCCGAATAAACATATAAAAAATGATAACCCCGTGAAAATCGGGGTTTTTTCACGGCAAAAAAAGCCGAAAAACAAAAGCATTTTACTTATTTATAAAAAATATATATATATTGATATATTACAATATATTTTGTATGCGTTTGCTTTTCAAAAGCGCGCGGATATGTTATAATAGCAATTAGTTAAATTTTTCACAATTATTCTAGTTTCAGAGGGAAAGAAAATTTATCAAAACAAATCAGTAGGAGGACAAAATGGCAAAAATCAAACTCACGAAAGTTCCGTTTGCCGGTACGCCCGAACAGGACGCGAAACTTACCGAAAAACTCGACGAACTGAAAGGCGTTCCCGGTGCGCTTATGCCCGCGATGCAGACAGCGCAGGAAATATACGGATACCTTCCCGTCGAAGTTCAGAAAAAGATTGCCGACGCACTGGACGTTTCGCTTGAAAAAGTTTTCGGCGTCGCGACATTCTATTCTCAATTTTCGTTGAATCCGAAGGGACAGTATCAGATTTCGGTATGTCTCGGCACGGCATGTTACGTAAAGGGCAGCGGCGATCTTCTTGCCGCGATCGAGCGTGAACTCAACATCAAGCATGACGAATGCACGTCGGACGGCAGGTTTTCGCTGCTTGAAACAAGGTGCATCGGCTGCTGCGGACTTGCGCCCGTACTTACCATTAACGAAGACGTATACGGCAAACTTGTACCCGCGGATATCCCCGGCATTATCGCAAAATACAAATAAGATATGAGAGAATTGTCGCTTAATATCCTGGATATTGTTGAAAACTCGGTGCGCGCCGGCGCGACGCTTATAAAAGTGTCGGTCATCGCGAAAGACGGTTTTCTCACGATTGAAATCGCCGACGACGGCAAGGGTATGAGCGAGGAGTTTTTAAGGAGCGTTACCGATCCGTTCACTACGACGCGCACGACGCGCAAAGTCGGAATGGGCATCCCCCTGTTCAAGATGGCGGCGGAAACCGCAAACGGAAGTTTCGATATAAAGTCGAAATTGGGGGCAGGTACGACGGTTACCGCAAAGTTCGAAATCGACAACGTCGATCGCGCGCCTCTCGGCAATCTTGCGGAAACGGCAGCGACGGAACTTTTCGACGGCACGCCCGATTTTGTCTGGACGTTTTCCGTGGACGACCGTTCGTATTCGTTCGATACCCGCGACCTTAAAAGTCAACTTGACGGAATATCCGTCGACAATCCCGAAATAACGCATTTTGTAAAAGAATTATTAACCGAAAATTTTGAAACAGTCAGAGGAGGAACCGATTTATGAAATCAATAGCCGACATCAAGGCAATCAGAGATAAAATGCAAGCCGACAAAACGACGCGCGAAACGTCGAAAGACGGCGACGTGAGAATCGTCGTCGGCATGGCGACTTGCGGTATCGCTGCGGGCGCACGTCCCGTTTTCAACGCGCTTATCGACGAAGTTGCGAAACGTGATCTTGAAAACGTCAAGGTTACGCGCGCAGGCTGCATCGGTATGTGCAAACTTGAACCTATCGTCGAGGTTTTCGTGCCCGGCGAAGAAAAGGTAACTTACGTCAAAGTCGACGCCGACAAGGCGGTCGAAATAATTGAAAAACATATCGTCGGCGGCAAGGTCGTCGAAGAATATCTTTTGAACGAATAGGAGGACGGTTATGTTCAGGTCACACGTTTTAATTTGCGGCGGTACGGGCTGTACCTCCAACCACAGCGCAGATCTTATCACGGAGTTCGAGCGTCAGATCAAAAATGCACACCTTGAAAACGACGTACAAATCGTTAAGACGGGCTGCTTCGGTCTTTGCGCGGTGGGTCCCATCTGCATCGTTTATCCCGAAGGCGCGTTTTACAGCGAAGTCAAGGTTGACGACGTCAAAGAAATCGTTGAAGAACACCTTGCGAAAGGTCGTCTTGTCGAAAGACTTTTGTACAAAGATCACAAGACCGCCGAAACCGTAAAATCGCTGCACGACAGCAACTTTATGAAAATGCAAACCCGCGTTGCGCTTCGTAACTGCGGCGTTATCAACCCCGAAAACATCGACGAATACATCGGCACCGACGGCTATCAGGCTTTAATCAAAGCATTGACGGAAATGAAACCGCAGGACGTCATCGACGTCATCAAGGCTTCGGGGCTTCGCGGAAGGGGCGGCGGCGGCTTCCCCACCGGTCTTAAATGGCAATTCGCGAAAGACCAACCCGGCGACGATAAATTCGTATGCTGCAACGCCGACGAAGGCGACCCCGGCGCGTTTATGGACAGATCGGTTCTCGAAGGCGACCCCCACGCCGTTCTTGAAGCAATGACAATCGCAGGTTACGCAATCGGCGGACATCAGGGCTATATTTACGTTCGTGCGGAATACCCCATCGCCGTTCAACGTCTGAAAATCGCAATCAGACAGGCAAGGGAATACGGACTTATCGGCAAGAATATCCTTGGCACGGGCTTCGATTTCGACATCGACATTCGTCTGGGCTCCGGCGCGTTCGTATGCGGTGAAGAAACCGCTCTTATGACCTCGATCGAGGGCAACCGTGGCGAACCTCGCCCCCGTCCTCCGTTCCCTGCGGTCAAAGGTCTGTTCGGAAAGCCCACCATTCTTAACAACGTCGAAACGTACGCAAACATCGCGCAAATCATCTTGAAAGGCGCGGATTGGTTTGCTTCGATGGGCACCGAAAAATCCAAAGGCACGAAAGTTTTCGCACTCGGCGGCAAAATCGTCAACACCGGTCTTGTCGAAATCCCGATGGGCACGACGCTTCGTACCGTTATCGAAGACATCGGCGGCGGTATCCCCCACGGCAAAAAGTTCAAGGCGGCGCAAACGGGCGGTCCTTCGGGCGGCTGCATTCCCGCGGAACATTTTGATATTCCCATCGACTACGACAACCTTATCGCAATCGGCTCCATGATGGGCTCGGGCGGTATGATCGTCATGGACGAAGACAACTGCATGGTCGATATTGCAAAATTCTTCCTTAAATTCACCGTCGACGAAAGCTGCGGAAAATGCACGCCTTGCCGTATCGGTAACAGAAGACTTCTGGAATATCTTGAAAAAATCACGTCGGGCAAAGCAACGCTGCAAGACCTTGACGAGATGGAAAAACTTTGCTACTACATAAAGGCAAACAGCCTTTGCGGACTCGGTCAGACCGCGCCCAACCCCGTACTCTCGACGCTTCGTTATTTCCGCAACGAGTACGTGGCGCACGTTGTCGACAAGACTTGCCCCGCAGGCGTTTGCAAAGATTTGTTGAGTTACGAAATCACGGACGCGTGCAAAGGCTGCTCGCTTTGTTCCAGAAAATGCCCCGTCGGCGCAATCGACGGCGTCATCAAACAGAAATTCCATATCGACAAATCGAAGTGCATTAAGTGCGGCGTATGTATGGAAAGCTGCAAATTCAACGCTATCGTTAAAAAATAAGGTGGTGCGACTATGAGTGAAATGATTAACGTAAAAATTGATAATATTCCCGTTACCGTCGAAAAGGGCACGACTATCCTCGACGCGGCAAGAATTGCAGGCGTCAAAATCCCGACGTTGTGCTACCTTAAAGACATCAATGCTATCGGCGCGTGCCGCGTTTGCGTGTGCGAGGTCAAAGGCGCTCGTTCCCTTGTCGCGGCGTGCGTTTATCCCCTTGACCGCGAAGGCGCGGAAGTGTTCACCAACACCCCGAAAATCCTTGAATACAGAAAAACCACGGTCGAACTTATTCTGAGCGACCACGACTACAACTGCACGAGCTGCGTCAGAAACAGAAGTTGCGAACTTCAAGAACTTGCGCTTGAACTCGGCTGCGATTCCGAACGTTTCAAGGGCGAAAAATCGAATTATCCCGTCGATACAAGTACGTCGTATCTTATCCGCGACAACAACAAGTGCGTGCTTTGCCGTCGTTGCGTGGCTGCCTGCAAAGAATATCAGGCCGTCGCGGTTATCGGCGCAAACGCCCGCGGATTCGACACGCATATCGCTTGCGCGTTTGAAACCAACCTTTCGGACAATCCTTGCGTCGGCTGCGGTCAATGTATCGAAGTATGCCCCACGGGCGCACTTCGCGAAAAGGACGAAATCGACGACGTCATCCGCGACCTTGCGAACCCCGATAAGTACGTTATCGTCGGCACCGCTCCCGCAACGCGCATTGGCATCGGCGAAGAATTCGGATATCCCGTCGGCAGCAATACCGAGGGCAAAATGGTTGCGGCTTTAAGACGCCTCGGCTTCAACAACGTCTTTGACGTAGATTTCACCGCCGACCTTACCATTATGGAAGAAGGCTATGAGTTCCTCGGAAGAGTTACGAACGGCGGCGTGCTGCCTATGATGACTTCCTGCTCGCCCGGCTGGATTAAGTTTGTGGAACATTATTATCCCGAACTTATCCCCAACCTTTCGTCCTGCAAATCGCCGCAACAAATGTTCGGCGCGGTGTGCAAAACCTATTACGCAGAAAAACTCGGTATCCCCGCGGAAAAAATCAGCGTAGTATCCATTATGCCTTGTACCGCCAAAAAGTTTGAAAAAGGTCGTCCATTCCAGAGCGCGGCGGGCGTTCCCGACATTGATCACGTCCTGACCACAAGGGAACTTGCAAGACTTATTAAACGCAAAGGTATTTTGTTCAACAACCTTCCCGACGAAGAATACGACGTGCCGTTCGGCATCGGCTCGGGCGCAGGTCTTATCTTCGGCGTAACGGGCGGCGTTATGGAAGCGGCTCTCCGTACCCTGCAAGACGTCCTTACCGGGAAATCGCAGAACAAGATCGACTTCACCGCAGTGCGTGGCGTCGAAGGAATTAAGGAAGCGAAATACGTGCTTCCCGTCAACGGCAAAGATACCGAAATCAAGGTTGCCGTCGCGTCCAGCCTGAAAAACGCAAAAACCCTTATGGACCTTGTCAAAGCGGGTAAGGCGGATTATCACTTCATCGAAATTATGACTTGCCCCGGCGGTTGCGTAAACGGCGGCGGACAGCCCATTAAGGACGCTTATACGAGAAATACCACCGACATTCGCGCAGAACGCGCAAAGGCCGTCTATGACACCGATAAGGGTATGAAACTGCGTAAATCGCACGAGAACCCCTACGTCAAGGCTTTGTATGAGGAGTATTTCGACAAGCCCAACAGCCACAGGGCGCACGAAGTGTTGCACACGAAATACGTCGTCCGCGGCAAATAAGCAAAACCCAACCCAAAACAAAAGCACCGAGCAATCGGTGCTTTTTTCATTATAAAAAAACAAGTAAGCGCATAGGCCCGAAGCCTAAACCGTTGCTTACTTGCCGTCGATATATCCGACAAGATTATTATACATAAGAAAAAACAAAATTCAACGAAAAGGGCAAAAAAAAATGTAGCGTCCCACGGGCGTAACCGATAATCGGTTTTCTCATGATTTTACTACGCTACCATATGAGTGTATATATCATTTTAAAAAAAGTCAAGAAAAAGTAAAATAAAATATTGATGAATAGCGGTTTTTTAAGAAAATATACCCGAAAAATTTTTTTTACTCAAATAATATTTGTGTCAGAATTTGTGTCAAAGGGTGATTTTGGGTGATAAAAATAAAAGTCCGTTGAACCGGAAACCCAGTGTTCATCGGACTTTCTAATGGTCTGGGTGAGAAGATTTGAACTTCCGGCCTCTTGAACCCCATAATGATTTTGCCCGGAAAAAGCCCGTTTTCGGGCGGTTTTCTGCGGTTTTTGGTTATTGATTGTCGTCAAAATTGTCGTCAAGATACGAATTAAGCCTTACGGCTTGTTCCTTCTGATAGTCGTTCTGAGCGTGCGAATAGGTGTTTGCGGTGGTTTCAAAGTCGCTATGACCGAGCCAGACTTGCACGGTTTTCATATTGACGCCTGCTTCCAGGCAACGCGTCGCGAAAGTGTGTCGAAGATCGTGCAGTTTATGCGTCGGGCAAAACTTTTTGAACGTCTGCGTCACGGTGTCTTCGTGAACGCCCGAGAAATAGAAACCGTTTGCGTCCGGCGTGAGCGATCGCAAAAGCGCTTCGAGTTTTGAAAACAGCGGAATCACGCGTTCCGAAGAAAGTGTCTTTGTGCCGTGTACTTTGACAGTCTTTGCGACGAAATCCACGTCGCGCACGTTAAGCCCCAGCGCTTCGTTACGTCTGCACCCGGAAAGAAGATAAAAACGGAAAAGGTTTTCCAGGAAGTTTCCCCGGATATCGGAAAGGAACTTCCGTTCTTCCGCACGCGTGAGTGCTTCCCCTTTCTTCGAGTGGTGAACGACTTTAATCAGAGCGGTTGACGGATTATCTTTCAGAACCTTTGTTTTGACCGCGACGTCGAAGGCGCCCCGGATAATGTTTGATACTGCTTGTCGCGTCCGTGTGCTTTCAATGCGATTCAGAAGCAACTGTAATTCGATCGTCGTAACCTTTTCCAGCGGTTTATCTTTCATAGCGCCGAAAATGTGCTTTTTCATTTGCGACGTTATGCTGTCCGTGCGGTTGTACGGTTTCTTGTAAGTATCATTCCAGAAGTTAAGCCAGGAAAAGAACGTAAACGTTTGTTTTTTCTGATCTTCCCGGAAAGATTCCAGCATTTTGTCGATTTTTCGCTTAACTTCCTTAACGTCGTGTCCGTAAACGGTCTTTCTCACGCCGTCAATCATTTTTCGCGCTTCCCAGCGACCGTCGCAGCGCTTGCGAATTGTGATTCTTTTGTATTTGTATTCTGCCATATCGTCCTCCAACGGAAAGACGACGTCGTTCTGGCGACAGTTTTTTTCGATTTTTTTGTCAATGTTCCCGTCGCGGCAAGCCTTGCCGCCGACAATACGAAAAGACGCCCGGCGAAATTCCGAAACAACCGGCTGAATTTCAGCGATCCCCAAAATTTTATTAAGCAAGACGGTTTGTTGTTCCTGCAATTCGGCGGCGCGTCGTACAAGGTCGATAATATATTTTTCCATTTTCCCTTATCCTGAAACGTAGTAATTCAATTCAAGGATAACGGAAAAAAGTATAAAAAACTTGCTAAATTTCAAGCGGAAATTTAGCAAATCATTTAGCGGTTTTATCGGTGAATAGGGCAGAAGCCTGCAAAAGACCTTCCAGGTTGCCGAGAATACGTCCTTTCCCGGCAGCGTTGAGCCGACGGAAACCGTCCAGCAATTCTTTTTCATCGCCGGAAAGCGATTGTCCTTCCGATACGATCAGCCCGTCTTCTGATTCTCTGTCGACAATGTAATCAATAGATACGTCAAAAAAATCTGCTAAACGTTTCAATGAATCAAGCGGCGGAGTTACACGATTATTCTCATAATGACAATAGACTTGCGGGCTAACGCCGGCAATTTCCGCCATTTCTTTTTGGGTTTTTCCTGCGGTTTTACGCAAATATATCAAATTTTTCATATTCAACCTTAAAACAAAAATATCGTTAAATGATAGAAAAGTCTTGACAAAATCGTATAACGATAGTTATAATTTAGTCAAATATCGTTAAACGATACTTTTGAAGGAGAAAAATATGAAAAACATTCTGTCCAAATGGAACATCACCCCCGAAGAACTTAACCAAGCAACCGACGAACTTTGCGCGAAAGGCATTGCAAAAGGTTGTTATAAGAACACCAGCGCGCTTTTGGCTGCGGTGGAACTTCTCGCTGCCGGCGACATCGAAGTCGAAAAAACGCTAATCGACTTTTGCGCATACGTCGCAAAACGTTATAACGTCGTTGAACTTGAAATATCCGCCCCGGCACGTGCGGACGAAGTATCAGAATTTTTGAATGGCAGGAACGTAAAATGACGAAATCTTCTTACAGAACCGCAGACGGCGTTTACGTCGAATTCTGGCACGATTACAAAACCGCGGCGAATCTCAAAAAATATTGCGATCGCACCGCCGCAAAAAACGGCACGACTGTTGTATCAATCAATTACAGAATCGCCGGGGAAAAATTGAAATGACGAAATCAAACAAAAACACCAAAACTAAAATACGAGAAGGAGAAAACCCGAGAAATGCCACTATTTGTATTTAGACGCTATAAAAAAGAAGAAGGCGGCGAATCAACCAAAGCGAAGCACCCGAAACTTATAGTTGATGAACAAAATCAGGACTATGGGTTTATGGGACTGACCAAATCGCCAAAACGTGGCAATCACAACAATATCAAAATCGATAATCCGCAAAAGAACAACACGGAAGATTCGTATATCCGCAAAGAATTACGATATGACAATAAAAAATACTTCGGTGAAATTTTGACTGATTACGTATTGTCGGAAAAAGACATTGAGAAGATTTTAGAGTTTCTTGAAGATAAAAAAAAGAAGCAGCCTATTGGCGGTAGTTTCAAGCAATGCTCTCATACCACAGGTCTACTTCCTAAAAAGCATACTAAAACAAATCAACGTTCTTGTCAAGCAAATAAACAACAAAAAATTCAACATAAATCACGAAACAATAAAAATAATCGCCCGGCAAATCAAAAAAAAGGTTCCCGTAAGTGAAGGAAAATGAACATTAAATCAATAATCGGACAAGCCTAAAAGATAGTCCGCCGATACGTCCAGATACTTACATACTTTCGTAAGCACTTCTACGGACGGCACGTTGTCGCCCTTGCGCCAGTTAGATATATTCGACTTGCTTATGCCACAATAATCCGCAAGCGCAGACAAATTCACCTTGTTGGCGGACAAATATTCGTTGAAACGGTCGTTAAAAACTGCCATACGATTCACCTCTTGTTCATTTTAACTGAATTTAAGATAAATCGGTTGACATTTCAGTATGACTGAAATAAAATGAAGATATGTTCAGTTTAACTGAAATTCAATCGCTTGTCAAACACAAAAGGAAAGGAAAAAGGAAAATGAGATATTTAGTAACTTTTTGCGGACGTAGATCCGAAATAATCAAGGCGCACGACGACGAAGAAGCGATTCAGATCGCGCAGGCAATGGCGTTTGACGCCGGAATTGACGTTGACGTCGATTGCGTACAACGTCTTAAACCGATAAAGCGATATAACACGTATAACCCGGACGACGCACCGCGTTATGAATACGTCTGACTTGCTGCATAAAAGCATTCTGGCATAATCACCTCCTTAAAAAAGTGTCCTGCCCGGCGGCGCGCCGCCGGGGAACGGGACGCCCCCCAATGACTTATG
>UMBQ01021598.1_pt1 | contig 15099 bp, 10 predicted proteins | sample 1964041 | NCBI WGS metagenome assembly UMBQ01 (sample SAMEA4835950, study PRJEB28245) | human gut metagenome | biome: gut microbiome; material: fecal sample | place: Denmark | collected 2008 | reverse complement strand
CATCCGCCGCTGCAACATCCACAACTGCGAGCAGACGGGCATCGTCGGACGTATGGGCGCGGTCTATTCCGTGATTGAGAACAACCACATCCACCATATCAACAACATGCAGGAGCTCGGCGGCGCGGAAATCTCCGGCATCAAGCTGCACGCGGCGATTGATGTGGTGATTCGCCGCAACCACATCCACGACTGCACCATGGGCGTCTGGTGCGACTGGGAGGCGCAGGGCACGCGCATCACGCAGAATCTGCTGCACCACAACGAGCGCCCTGCGTACTGCACATGGGCGGTCGGCGGCATGGAAAGTCAGGACATTTTTGTGGAGGTCGGACACGGCCCGACGCTGATTGACAACAACATCATGATGTCGAAAGTGTCCCTGCGATTCGCGACGCAGGGTGTGGCGCTGGTGCATAACCTCATGCTGGGTACGTTCACCTGCGTCGGCAGCGGCACGAGCTGGCGCTATACGCCTTACCATATCCGCCATCGCACGGAGGTTGCGGGCTTCATGACCATCCTCCATGGCGACGACCGCTTCTACAACAACATCTTCGTGCAGGCGCACCCGGTGGATGCTCCGGCGAAGCAGGGCGATCCGGGCGAAAACGAGCGCGTCGTGGGTACTTGGTGCTTCGACGATTACCCGACCGAGCAGGAGTGGCTGTATCAGTTCGACTTGGACGTGGCGCGCCCGGACATGGGCAAGCTGGAAGAGTACCACTTCGGGCATCTGCCGGTCTGGGCAGACGGCAACGCTTATTTTGCGGGCGCGAAGCCGTGGAAGAAGGAAAAGGACTGCTGCGTCAAGTCCGAAAAGCCATATTTCATGCTGGTAGAACGTGAAGGACAGATTTTCCTTGATACCGACGTGGCGGAGCTGATCGGCGCGTTCCGCGGCGGATTGGTGGACAGCGACACGCTGGGGCGCGCGTTTGAGCCGGATCAGCGCTTTGAAGCGGCGGATGGCTCGACCATCGTGTTTGACAGTGACTTCTACGGCAATCACCGCGGGGCGCGGGTGCTTCCCGGCCCGTTCGCGACATTGGATGCGTCGATGCAGCCGCTGTTCTAATCAAAATAAGAAGAAGGTGTGGAGGTCGTCAAGCTGCCTCCACACCCTTTTCTATGCTGATTTTACGCTGCAATCAGCCGCAGAGTCAGCGGCGTAGGCGTTGTATGGCTTGATTTCCACAGTTCTTCTGCCAAGATTTTCATAAATGCGGTGCGAAATGGAGAGCACGGTACGTCCCTCTGAGGCGCGGCGGAGCGCTTCCAGTACGCGCGCTTCGGTTTCGGCATCGAGGTTCGCGGTGATTTCGTCCAGCAGCAGCACCGCTGGGTTTGCCGCCGCCGCGCGGGCAATGGACAGCAGCTGCCACTCCCCCTGCGAAAACATGCCGTCTGTGCAGATGGTATTGTACCCGTCCGGAAGCGCGCGGATGGCGTCATCCATTCCCGCCAGTTTCGCGGCATTCTGTGCCATTCCCTCGGTGATGGTCGGGTCGGAAAGTGTAATCTGGTCAAGCACCGTCCCCGGTACGCGGGAGAAGTGCTGCTCCACGCAGCCGATGCACGCGCGGCGCTCATGGTCGGGAATCGCCGAAACGTTCACGCCGCCGATAGTAATATTCCCTTTTTCCGGCGGATAAAGCCCCAGCAGCAGCCGGAACACCGTGCTTTTGCCCGCGCCTGTTCTGCCAACCAGCGTGACCTGCTCCCCTTCCTTCACGGTCATGGAGAAGTCGGACAGAACCGGCCTTTCGCCGTAGCCGAACGTCACATGGGACAGCACAACGTCGCCGCGCGCGGTATTCTTTCGCTCCTGCGGAATGGCGCGTTCCGGCTGATTAAGGAACGTGTCGATGCGCTTGACACCCGCCATAGCGGACTGAATCGTCTGAATCTCCATGCCGAGGCTTTCAATCGGCGAAAAAATGCGTGAAATGTAGTTGATGATGGCGACCGACGTACCGACCGACATGCCGAACAGTGCCAGCACATCCGCATTGCCCGATGCGGAGAGCAGCATCACGATGCCCACGACGGCGGCGTTAAGCAGAAACACGACGGGCGAGTAAATCGCGTCGTAGAAATTCGTCTTTTCCATTGCGGCATAGCTTTCGCCGATGCGCTGGTCATAGCGCTGCTCCATGTAGCTTTCCAGTCCCAAGGCGTGAATGGTGCGGATATTGTGCAGCGTTTCCGGTACCTGCCCGGACACGGCGGCGACGGCGCGACGGTTCTCCAGCTGCGCGGCGAGCATCCGCTTCTGCACAAAACGGGTGAAAACGGCGAACAGCGGCAGAATCACCAGCAGCACCAGCGCAAGCCCCATGTTCTCCACGGCAATCACTGCCAGAATCGAGATGATGCGGCAGGCATCCGCTACCATGCTGATGATGCCGGAGGTGAACAGTGCTTCGACAGCATCCACATCACCCGAAAAGCGCGCGGCAACCTCGCCGGGATTCTGCCCGACGAGCGTGCTGGCGGGCAGCGCGATGAGCTTCTGCGACATTTCGGAGCGCAGGGCGTGCGTCATCTTCTGCCCGAACAGCACCAGCAGCGTTTCCTGCGCCGAGGAGAGCGTCCCCTCCAGCACAAGGCTGCCGAAGTAGAGCAGCACGGCGGTGAACAGCAGCGGCATGCCGCCCGTCAGCCGGTCAATTATGTTCTTGAGCAGCAGCGGCGGAATCAGCGACGCGGCAACCGATGCCGCAACGCACAGCAGCGTACCAATCGTCAATATCCGATGCGACCGCACCGCTGCCTTGAGCGCGGAAATCACGCCCGCTTTTTTCTGATTACGCATGTGCTTCACCCCCAACTTGGCTCTCGTAAAGCCAGCGGTATGTCGGAACGGATGCCATCAATTCGTCATGCGTGCCGACCGTCGTCTTGCCGTCCTCCATGAAAATCACCTGCTGCATTTGCGGGAAGTGGTACAGTCGATGCGAAATCAGGAAAATGACCTTATCCTTGGCGTATGCCTGCAAATTCGCAAACACAGCGTCCTCCGTCTTGCGGTCAAGCGCGGAAAACGGGTCGTCCAGAATCATCAGCGGACGCGGATGGGCAAGCGTTCTCGCCAGCGCCAGCCGCTGCGCCTGACCGCCGGAAAGCCGTGTGCCGCTGCTGCCGACGACCGTGTCAGCGCCATTTTCCATCGCCAGCACTTCGTCCGTCAGGACAACGGCGTTCAGCCGCGGCAGAACGTCCTGACTGCTGCCGAAAAGCACGTTGTTTTGAATCGTGTCCATGCTCAGTTCCGGATCATGTCCCAAATAGCCGACCATACCGGAGATTTCCCGCGGCGAGAAGCTCGAAAGCTCCTTGCCGCCGAAGCGAACCGAGCCGCCATAGGGCATTTCGCAGAGAAATACGCGCCCGAAGGTGGATTTGCCGCAGGCGACCGGGCCAGTCACGCCGATGATGTCGCCGGGATGCGCTGTCAGCGAAAGGCCGGAGAAAATCGGCGCGTCTCCGTAGGTGAAGGACAGATTGTCGAGCGTCACGTCGGCAGACTGCGGGATGCGGAGGTCGTCCAGCACTTCCGGCGACTTCATCAGCGGCTTGATGCGCTTCCACGACACTTCTGCTTTCTGCACAGAGTTGAACAGCTTTGCCACCTTGGAGGACTTGACCGTCAGCCGCGTGAAGCAGGACAGGAAGGTGGTGAAGGCGCCGATGTCCCATGCGCGCCAGCCTGTGCCGAGTACGTTCTTCGCGCCGAACCACAGGATGAACAGCACCCCGGCTCCCGATGCAGCCAGATACAGCGGTGGCAGGGCGGATTGCCACACGTTGGAACGCACAGCAGCCTTTTCATAATTCTTCAGCGCACCCTCGTAGCGTTCCGCGCGGGCTTCCTCGCAGCCGTAGATACGGTAGGTGACGGCGTTTTCCACGCGGTCGAGCGTCGCACTGCTGAGCGCGCTCGCCGCTTTCTTGTACGCCGCTCCTGCGCGCTGAACGGGCTTCTTCATCTTTGCTGCGCAGAAGTACGAAATGGGCGTGAACAGCAAACTCAGCAGCGCCAGATGCCAGTCGTAAATCAGCAGCATGACTGCGTAGCTGACCATCACCACGCCGGTGTCAAACACTTCGGTGGTGAATTTGCGCATTCCTTCCACGCAGTCGTCCACGTCGGAAATGACTTTCGTCATCAGCTCACCAGCGCCTTCTTTCTCCAGCGACGTGCGGTTTTCGCGTACCAGATTGGCGTACAGGATGCCCTTCATACGTCGGTTGATGTTGTTGGCGAAGCGCCGAACGTAGAATCGCTTGATGAAACGCGCGCCCTGAACCACCAGCGTGATGACCAGATACGCCAGCACCAACATCGCCATCGCGTCCGCGGTTTGATAGCCGCCCAGAATGTCGGTCAGGCACTGGGCAAGCCGTCCTTCGAACCACGGCGTCGCCAGAAGACCCACGTTGTAGAACAGCCCGGACAGCGTGACGAAGGTCAGCGACAGCCATTCGGCACGAAAATAGGAGCTGATTTTGTTCGGGCAGAAATTCTGCTTGTCTTGCATTGTCTTTATTTCCTCTGCGCCTGAATAAAATGCGGGAATCCCGCGCGGCTTTCGGTTTTCGATGCTGTGTACAGTTTGTTCAGCAGCGCTGCGAAGGTTTTGGATTCATCGTCCGTCAGCACAGAAGTCAGGTACTCGTAGAAGGATGCTTCGATCTCTGCTTTGGAGGCCTTCATGGCTTCCGCCTTTTCCGTGGGATACAGCAGCTGACTGCGGCGGTCGTTCGGAGCCTCCTGACGCACCAGAAAGCCTTTCGCTTCCAGATTTTTCGTCCGCCGCGCGATGGCTGCCTTGTCCGCGTGCAGCAGTTCCGCCAGCGCCGCCTGTGTGCAGCCGGGATGGTGCCGCAGCGCGTGAATCAGATCAATTTCTGCCGTGCCGACGCCCTCTTCCCGCAGGGACAGCAGGACGAGTTTCTCTGTTTCCCGCGCGATTTTTGTGATTTTCCGTTCGGTGATATCCATATGTGCACCTCCGTGACGCTAATGGTTGTATGTGCATCGTTGTACATGCAACTATTATAATCAGGGACAGTGCAATGTCAAGGGCGTTTTTGCAAGATTGCCGCGAAATTTGAAACTCCCTGCCGGAACATCCCCGGCAGAGCGCATTGTTATTCTTATGAAACTCCCCTTGCCTATCATGTTCTGTCGGCACATTGAATCAGCCGCAATGCTGACGGTGTGCTTACGTTGGAACAGTATGCGGAAAACGCGGATGCTTGTCAAAAATGTGACGTTCCCCTGCCAATCCGCCTATTTCCGAACATTCACCTAAATTGTTCGCAAAAAAGTCGGTTTTTTTCTGAAAAAGGCTTGATTTTTGTGCCGAATTTGTGTACAATGAGTCATGTTTCCCGGAAAACGTTCGCTTTTTAGCGAATGGTTACACCGTTTTCACCCATCGAATGGAGGAGGACTTGACCATGAAAAAGTTTGCATCTCTGCTGCTTGCGCTGGTGATGTGCCTGTGCTGCCTGACGACTGCTGCACTGGCTGAACGCGCGCCCGTCGCGAAGGATGACCTGAAGATCGGCTTCATCTTCTTGCACGACGAAAACTCCACCTACGACCTGAACTTCATCACTGCGGCGAAGGCTGCCTGCGAGAAGCTGGGCATTGCCTACGAAACCAAGACCAACATCCCCGAAGGTCAGGAATGCTACGACGCAGCTGCTGAGTTGGCGGACGCAGGCTGCGACATCATTTTTGCGGACTCTTTCGGTCATGAATCCTACATGATTCAGGCTGCGCTGGAGTTCCCGGAAGTCGAGTTCTGCCATGCGACTGGCACGAAGGCGCACACCGAGAACCTGCCCAACTACCACAACGCTTTCGCGACCATCTATGAAGGCCGCTATCTGGCGGGCGTTGCGGCTGGCATGAAGCTGAACGAAATGATCGAAGCCGGCACGATTACGGCGGATCAGGCGAAGATTGGCTATGTCGGCGCTTACCCCTACGCGGAAGTGAAGTCTGGCTACACCTCCTTCTTCCTCGGCGCACGCTCTGTTTGCCCCTCCGCGACGATGGAAGTGACCTTCACCTACTCTTGGTATGACGAGGCAATGGAAAAGGAAGGCGCGCAGATGCTGATTCAGAAGGGCTGCGTCCTTATTTCCCAGCACGCTGACTCCATGGGCGCTCCGACTGCCTGCGAAGTGGCGGGTGTGCCGAACGTCTCCTACAACGGCTCCACGGTGGCGGCTTGCCCGAACACCTTCATCGTTTCCTCCCGCATCAACTGGGAGCCCTACTTCGAGTACATCCTGAACTGCATGATGAACGGCGAAGATATCGCGCTTGACTGGACTGGCACGATTGCGACCGGTTCTGTCGAGCTGTCTGCCATCAACGAGCAGGCCGCGGCGGCTGGCACGGCTGAGAAGCTGGAAGAAGTGAAGGCTGCGCTGGCGGCTGGCACCATCAAGGTGTTCGACACTGCGACCTTCACCGTGAACGGCGCGGCACTGACCTCCTATCTGGCGGACGTGGACGACATGGGCGACTTCGTGGGTGACACCGAAGTGGTCAAAGACGGCGAATTCAAGGAATCCTTCTTCCGCGCCGCTCCCTACTTCGACCTGAACATCGACGGCATCACGCTGCCCGAAGGTATGTAATTCCATTTTCGACTGCCCCGATCTTTTGCATGGGGTCGGGGCGGTCGAATTTCTTGTTGACACTGCAAATGAAAGTGCAGGCAAACCCGCTGCATTCCCATTTGCAGTGTTTCCTATTCATTCGCGTCATTTACGATTTGCAATCATAAAGGAGTGAGCCGGTTGGAACAGAGAACCGCAGCCGTCAGCGTTCGCAATGTGACCAAGCGCTTTGGCCCTGTGCTGGCCAATGATAAGGTGTGTCTGGATATTTACCGCGGCGAAATTCTTGCGCTGCTGGGCGAAAATGGAAGCGGCAAAACTACACTGATGAACATGCTCTCCGGAATTTACTACCCCGACGAGGGCGAAATCTACATCAACGGCAAGCCCGTGTCCATCTCTTCCCCAAAGGAGTCGTTCCATCTGGGCATCGGCATGATTCACCAGCACTTTAAGTTGGTGGATGTGTTCACGGCGGCGGAGAACATCATCCTCGGTCTGGATGAAAAGCTGGATATGAAGTCCGCCATCCGCAAAATTCGGAAAATCTGCGACCAGTATGGCTTTGATATCGACCCGAACCAGAAGATTTACGATATGTCCGTTTCGCAGAAGCAGACGATTGAAATCATCAAGGTGCTGTATCGCGGCGCGGATATCCTGATTCTGGATGAGCCGACCGCCGTGCTGACCCCGCAGGAGACGGACAAGCTCTTCGCCATCCTGCGCAATATGCGCAACGCGGGCAAGGCGATTGTCATCATCACCCACAAGATGCACGAGGTGGAGTCGCTGTCCGACCGCGTGGCAGTGCTGCGCAAGGGGCAGTACGTCGGCGATGTGATGACCCGCGACACGAATGCCGAGGAATTGACGAACATGATGGTCGGGCATCCGGTAAAGCTCAACATTGAGCGCACCGAGCCGGTCAATCCCCGCCCGCGCATCGAAGTCAAAGACTTGATTGTGCGCAACGAGGAAGGCACGACGAAGCTCGACCACGTCAGCTTTACCGCCAATTCGGGCGAAATTCTGGGCATCGCGGGCATCGCGGGTTCGGGTCAGAAAGAACTGCTGGAAGCGATTGCTGGGCTTCAACCTGTCGATTCTGGCAGCATCAGCTACATCGAGGACGACGGCACGCATGTGGAACTGATTGGGAAAGATCCGTTGACTATTCAGAACATGGGCGTTTCGCTCTCCTTCGTACCGGAGGATCGGCTGGGCATGGGCTTGGTCGGCAACATGGACTTATCCGACAACATGATGCTGCGTACGTTCCGCAAGGGGCATTCGTTCTTCACCGACCGCAAGAGCCCGCGCCGAATCGCGGAAAACGTGGTCAAGGAGCTGGAAGTCGCGACGCCGAGCCTGAGTACGCCGATTCGTCGTCTGTCGGGCGGCAACGTGCAGAAGGTGCTGGTCGGGCGCGAAATCACCTCCGCGCCGAAAGTGCTGCTGACGGCGTATGCGGTGCGTGGGCTGGACATTCATTCCTCCTACACGATTTATAACCTGATTAATAACCAAAAGAAGCAGAACGTGGCGGTTGTCTACGTCGGTGAGGATTTGGACGTGCTGGTGGAGCTGTGCGATCGCATTCTGGTGCTGTGCAGCGGCAAAGTCAGCGGCATCGTACCCGGCCGCGGCGCAGACAAGCGCGAAATCGGCATGATGATGACCCGCGTGGGAGGTAACGAGCATGAGTGAAGCCAAACGGGAGCCGCTCTTCCACATTTCCAAGCGAACAGACATTTCGTGGCAGAAGGCGCTGCTGATTCGCGTGATTGCCATTGCGCTGGCACTGGGCGCAAGCGCTATTATCTGCCTGCTGCTGACGGATGACGACCCGCTCGCCATTTACAGTACCATCATCAAAGGCACGTTCGGCACGCCGCGCAAGACGTGGGTGACTTTCCGCGACGTGGCGATGCTGCTGTGCATTTCCCTCGCCGTTACCCCTGCGTTTAAGATGCGCTTCTGGAACATCGGCGGCGAAGGACAGACGCTGATGGGCTGCCTCGCTTCTGCCAGCTGCATGATTCTCCTGCGCGACGTGCTGCCGAACTGGGCGCTGATACTCGTGATGCTGCTGACCAGTATGCTCGCCGGCGCGATTTGGGGCGGCATCCCGGCGCTGTTCAAGGCAAAGTGGAATACGAATGAGACGCTGTTCACGCTGATGATGAACTATGTCGCGACGCAGCTGGTCGCATACTTCTGCATCTTCTGGGAGTCGCCGAAGGGGTCGGGCAAAATCGGCATCATCAACCAGCGCTCGCAGATTGGCTGGCTGCCGAAGGTTGCTGACCAGCAGTATCTGCTCAACATCATCGTGGTCGGCGTGCTGGTGCTGCTGATGTTCCTCTACCTATATTACACCAAGCACGGGTACGAGATTTCCGTCGTCGGCGAAAGCCAGCGCACCGCCCGGTATGTAGGGATCAAGGTGGAGTGGGTCATCATCCGCACGATGCTGATTTCCGGCGCAATCTGCGGCTTGGCGGGCTTCCTGCTGACCGCGGGCAGCGACCACACGCTGACGACGACGCTTGTAGACGGACGCGGCTTCACGGCGGTCATGGTGTCATGGCTGGCGAAATTTAACCCGTTCGTTATGATTTTTACCAGTTTCCTGCTCGTTTTCCTTGACCGCGGGGCTGGCGAGGTATCCTCGAAGTTCGGGCTGAATCAGTCTTTTGCGGACATTATCACCGGTGTGATTCTGTTCTTCATCATCGGCTGTGAGTTCTTTATCAACTACAAAATTAGCTTCTGCAAGCGTACTGGGAAGGAGGAGAAGCTGCGTGTTTGATATCATTTCATTCATTCCCCGCGCGGTGGTGCAGGGCGTTCCGCTGCTTTACGGCAGCACGGGTGAAATACTGACGGAAAAATCCGGCAATTTGAACCTCGGCATCCCTGGCATCATGTATGTCGGCGGCATCTGCGGTGTTATCGGCTCGTTTTTCTACGAAAACTCCCTGCCCAGCAAGGCGGACATCAGCGCGCTTCCGGCAATTCTGATTCCGATTGTCTGCTGCCTGCTCGGTTCGCTGCTGATGGGACTGCTCTACTGCCTGCTGACCGTTACGCTCCGTGCGAATCAGAACGTGACGGGCTTGGCCATGACGACCTTCGGTGTGGGTGTTGGCAACTTCTTCGGCGGCTCCCTGATCAAACTGTCAGGCAGTGAAGTTCCGTCTATTGCCCTCTCCGGCACAAGCTACTTTTTCCATCGCCCACTGTTCGCCGAGAGCGAAGGCTGGTTCTATCAGGACTTCCTGTCCTACGGTTTCATGGTATACCTTGCGATTGCCATTGGCTTCTTTGTCGCTTGGTTCATGAAGCACACCCGCACAGGTCTGCACCTGCGCGCGGTTGGCGAAAATCCGAACACCGCCGACGCCGCGAGCATCAACGTGACGAAGTATAAGTACATGGCAACATGCATCGGCAGCATGATTGCAGGGCTTGGCGGACTGTACTACGTCATGGACTACGCAAGCGGCGTGTGGTCAAACAACGCGTTCGGCGACCGCGGCTGGCTGGCGATTGCGCTGGTCATCTTCACCATCTGGCGCTCGAACGTTGGCGTGTTCGCGTCGATTCTCTTCGGCGGACTCTACATCCTGCATATGTATATCCCGACCGGCTCAAATCCGGCGGTGAAGGAACTGTACAAAATGCTCCCCTACATCGTGACCATCGTGGTGCTGTGCATTTCCAGCTTGCGCAAGAAGCGTGAGGACCAGCCGCCGCAGCATTTGGGGCTGCCATACTTTAGAGAAGAAAGGTAAACAAATAGAAGAACCGCGGCGGGTGCTGAAGAAAGGCACTCGCCGCGGTTACTTTATGATGCTTATAGAATCTTTATTGCGCTTTTCGATGGATTGTGCTACATTTGCATCGCTTTTTGCGGTTGAATTGCTATGAGCGAATCAACGAAAAGAACGGAAAAAAAGGAAAGCAAATAATCGTTTGACTGCCAGCATATAAAAGAGGATTTGCGCCTGTTGAAACGCAAATCCTCTTTTCATACTATTGACAAAATTCTTTAATAGGCTTCCTTGCTTATTGCTTGCTAATCTGCCTCGCCACATGCACCCCACTTGCGGACGCGTGGGACAGAGAGTGCGTGATGCCGCTGCCGTCGCCGATGATGTAAAGCCCGTCGTGGCAGGTCATGAGGTTGCTGTCCACCTCGACCTCCATGTTGTAGAACTTCACTTCCACGCCGTAGAGCAGCGTGTCGTCGTTGGCAGTGCCGGGGGCGACTTTATCCAGCGCGTAAATCATCTCAATGATGCCGTCCAGAATGCGCTTGGGCAACACGAGACTCAGGTCGCCCGCGGCGGCGTTCAGCGTCGGCACGGTGAACGACTCCTTGATGCGCTTCTCGGTGCTGCGCTTGCCGCGGATGAGGTCGCCGAAGCGCTGGACGATAACGCCGCCGCCCAGCATGTTGCTCAAGCGGGCAATGCTCTCGCCGTAGCCGTTGGAATCCTTGAACGGCTCAGAGAAATGCTTGGCGACCAGCAGCGCGAAATTCGTGTTGTTCGTCTGTTTTGCGGGATCCTCGTAGCTGTGACCGTTCACAGTTACAATCCCATTCGTGTTTTCGTTGACGACAACGCCCCTGGGGTTCATGCAGAAGGTGCGTACCGCGTCTTCATACTTTTCGGTGCGGTAGACGATTTTGCTTTCATACAGTTCGTCGGTCAGGTGCGAGAAAATCTCGGCGGGCAGTTCCACGCGGACGCCAATATCGACGCGGTTGGAATTTGTCTTGATGTGAAGGTCTTTACAGACTTTTTCCATCCACTTGCTGCCGCTGCGGCCGGCGGAAATAACGCACTTGCGCCCTTCAAAGAATTTGTCGCCGCTGTAAATGCGATAGCCGTTGTCCGTCTTTTCTACCGTGTCGATAGGGCAGTCAAAATGAAACTCCACCTGTTCCTTCAGATGGTCGTAAAGGTGCTCGAGCACAATATAGTTAATGTCCGTTCCGAGGTGGCGAACGGAAGCGTCCAGCAGGTGCAGACCGTGTTGCATACACGTCTTTTTCAGGCTCGTGCCGGCAGTCGAATAGAGCTTCGTACCCTCGCCGCCGTAGCGCAGATTGATGGTATCAACATATTCCATGAGTTCCGTGGCAGCCTTTTTGCCGATGTACTCGTAGAGCGTGCCGCCGAAATCGTTGGTGATGTTGTACTTGCCGTCGGAGAATGCGCCCGCGCCGCCAAAGCCGCTCATGATGGAGCAGCACTTGCAGTGGATGCAGGATTTCACTTTCTCGCCGTCAATTGGACACTTCCGACGGTTGAGCGGGTGCCCCGTTTCAAAAACGGCGACTTTCAGGTCAGGTCGGCGTTCCATCAATTCATAAGCGGTAAAAATTCCTCCGGGGCCAGCACCAATAATGAGCACATCGTACATCGTAATTCCTCCATCAAAAGCTGCAGTGGGGTGGCTGACAGGGACATTTCCCCATTCTGCAAGCATATAGCAACTATTTTATTATACCATACCGAAGTGCTGGTGACAAGTGCAAAATGCGTTATTTTCCCGCCTTGACAAGCGGCATCATCGGAATCGTCTCTTCGGACAGCACAACTTCCTCCATAGCGGCGAGCATGAATCCGCCGCCAGCAGCCTGACCGGAATCTGCGTCATTATGCGGCAATGCTCAGCACGAAACATCTACTGCGCAAAACGCTACATTTTCACACGCCTGCGCCAAAGTTTGCGCTGCATCGCAGTCCAGATTCAGCCAATCCTGCTTTGCATTGCTTGTCAGAATGACAGGCATCCGGTCGTGGATGAAGCGAATCTGTTCGGCGGGCTCACGCGTTAGAATGGTGAACACTGCGCGCCCATTCTCCACGCGGTACAGCCCCGCCATGTATAGCAAACCTGCATCCGCCTGTCGGATGGCGTACTTGATTTTCTCCCTGCCGCGCTTTTCCCACTCGAAATAGTTCGTTGCTGGAATCAGGCAGCGGTGCTGGCGCATCGCGTCCTGAAAGAGCGGCTTCTCCCCTGCCGTTTCGCTCCGTGCGTTGATGAGCAGGTGGCCGTCCGGCAGTGTATATCCCCATTGCATGGAAAAGGGCATGACGCGCCGGTTCCGATTGTTCGCCAGCACAGGCACGGTATCCGTCGGGAGAATCTCGCCCGTCTTGACGGTGACGCCGCGCCGATTCAGCTGATCGATGATGCTGCGAAGTTCGCCAGAATTGTCACTATCAGCAAGGAAAAAACGCCCGCACATGTGCAAAGCCTCCTCGTTCAGCCTTGCAGCGGATGCTTCATCATTCGCGCTTTGCGGCTGAGATAATACTGATATACTTCGCCATACGGAATCCAAATTCCTGCTTTCACAATCTGCACATACGCATTGTCCACCACGTCCTCTGCCTCCCGCCCGACGGGATAGCGCTGATGGCGTGTGTAGTAATCGTTTGTCTCCTCGCGTAGCCACTTGGCGATCTGCTCGCGCTGGCACAGTTTCAGGTCTGAAAACCGTTTGTCCAGCTGTCGCGGCTGCTGATGAACATTCAAACCCCATTGCATAATTCATTTCTCCTCTATCCTATTTTCCAATAAGAATGCGCCAAGATGCGCCGCCGAGTTGTGCGATGCCGCCTTAAATGGAGCCACTGACGCGGGCGGATGCCATGTGGTGTTACGCGGCTTTCCGGCGAACCGGCCGCACAACCGTGACCAGCCGCCCCAGCCGATGTGCCGTCTCGATGGTCTGCGCCGTGCCGCCAGGCTGACCGTCAAAACATGCCAGCAGCACGCTGCAATGCGACACCATGTAGTAGTTCCGATCGAATAGGCAGCGCTTGGTATACTCGTGCGCAATCCATGTGATGACATCCGCTTCCTCGCGGATGCGCTCCGCCCGGTCGCGCAGGGACTGCGGCCACTTTGCAGTCTGTCTGTCGTGCGGAATGGCAATCTCCAGCGTGATTTCCGGGTACTGCTCGCGCAGCGTCAGCACCGCCTCCGCCGCGTACATATCCATGCCCAGCGCCCCGCCGGAAATAAAGTGCGTGTACCCTTCTAGAATCATCATTTCGATAGAATTGCACAGCCGGCGCTTGAAATCCACGCAGCGCGGGTCGGCTTCATCAAAACCAAACGGCAGTTTCTGCGGACGATGCCCAGTGAATGCCACGCTGTGCCGCCAATCAGTAGGTTCTCGGCGAATGATTCTGTCCATTTCAATTTCCCTCCGTCGCTTCTACAAACCAGCGTCCGACGATGGCAGTGCGTTCGTCTGTCGGACGCTCAAAAAACAAGTAGCGCTCCTGACCTGCCAGCATCACCGTGTATCGGTCACCCTGCCCACCGGATTTGCGCGCTGCCGCGGGTACAATCGCTTTTACACGCGAAATTTCGTATCGCCGTCCGTCCACCCAGTGGATGACCTGCGGCCGCATCCGCCCGGAAGTATCAAACACAACATCTACGTTGATATACTGCTTGCGATATTTCAATGCTGACTCCCTCCTGAATCATTCTGCACGGCTGAAGCACCGAAATTCCACGTTGTCATCACATGACCTCCGAAAGTGATTTACTGTGTCTATTATAACGTGAAAGAACGCTATTGTCAACGGTATGCGCCATTATTCTATGATTTTCATTTCCAGCAGCAAGCAATGTGCGGATATTATCTGTGTCTAAACCTCGACGCGTTTTATTCTGCCTATGGGAAAAAGGCACTCACCCGCAGGAAAAAACACACCATATTTCCGCGTAAGCATTGACATATTGGAAATTTCGTCTTACAATAGAAATGCCTATAGGCACTGCCCGGAGCGCATACGCGCAAGTGCGAAACGGACACCATCATACAGAAAGTTGTGAGGGTGAAATGGATGAGTGAAAGTGAGATTACCGACGTATACAACAAGATGCTGGAGGATCTCGTGCGATTATGCCGCATTCTGCTCAATTACCAAATGATTCATGGTGTGGATGCGGAAGATATTGTTCAGCGAGTGGTACTGCGGGCGCTGGAGAAGAAGGAGCAGCTGGCGAATCACAAGAATCTCTACGGATGGTTCGTCAACGCCTGCAAGCTGGAGTGCATCACACTGGCGCGTCGCTCCCGCATCGAACGCAGGCGGCTGGGGATATCGCTCCCGCTGGAACCGGAAATCCTCATCGAGAAACAACAGGACGAACTCATCCAATGGCTGCGAAAGAGCGAGATGAACGAGCTGCTGGAGGAACTGCAAGCGCGCCTGACCCCGCTGGAGAAGTCCGTCTATCACCAGTATTACGAGGAGGATAATTCCGCGGCGGATACAGCGGACACGCTTGATATCAAGCGCAACACGGTCAACGATGCCGCGCGCCGCATCCGCAAAAAAGCGGCAGGACTGCTGTTCGTCACGCTGCTGCTGTGCGTACAGGGCGGCACGTTTTTGATTC
>UMBQ01002341.1_pt1 | contig 22232 bp, 20 predicted proteins | sample 1964041 | NCBI WGS metagenome assembly UMBQ01 (sample SAMEA4835950, study PRJEB28245) | human gut metagenome | biome: gut microbiome; material: fecal sample | place: Denmark | collected 2008 | reverse complement strand
CTTTCGCTTGCAGGCGACGGTGTGGGCGATTTAAAGGATTTGTACATTGAATCCGTCGTTTACAAGGGTGAACACAACGAAATCATTCTTGAATCGGACGAAAGAAAGTGGCTTATGCTCAGCGATACGGACGAGCAGGTCGCAACCTATGTTCCGCTTTCATTCAACTTTTCAAAGGCTCGGTTTGAGGTAATCTCAGAGTTTTCGGAAAAGGAGGGCTGATAAATGAAATCACGCAAGCCCTCTATTCCCTACATAATCTGGATGGTTGTTTTCACAATGATTCCGATTATTATGATTGGCTTTACCGCCTTTACCGACAAGAACGGTAATTTTTCGTTTCAGGCATTTACAAATGCGTTTTACTACACAAATATTTTTGTAAAATCACTTTGGATTGCGCTTATTTCAACGGCAATCTGTCTTGTACTTGCATATCCACTTGCATACCTTCTCACGAGAATGAAAGAATCAACCCAGAACACGCTCATTATGTTGCTTATGATTCCTATGTGGATGAACTTTCTGCTAAGAATCTACGCATGGGTAACGCTTTTGCAGGACAACGGTCCGATTGATATGATGCTCTCGCTTTTGGGTATTCATTCAACCTACATCGGCAACACGGGTGCGGTAATTCTCGGAATGGTGTATGAATATCTTCCGTTTATGGTTCTGCCGATTTACACCGTTATGAGCAAAATCGACAACGGTCTTATTGAGGCGGCGCAGGATCTCGGTTCAAACAACTTTACCGTATTCAGAAAGGTTGTCGCACCGCTCAGCGTTCCCGGAATTATTTCGGGTGTGACAATGGTATTTGTTCCGAGTGCAAGCACATTCCTGGTTGCACAGTATCTCGGCGGTCCGGATGACATTATGATTGGTGATGTCATTGAAAAAATATTCTGGACAGACCAAAACACGGGTTCGGCAATTTCATTGATATTAATGATTTTTATTTTCGTGTTCCTGATAATCATGAACTTGTTCGGTGATGAGGAGGCGATTGCATAATGAAAAAGAAAACAGGTATTCTTTCAAAAATTTACATTGCAATCCTGCTTATTTTCCTTTATTCGCCCATTGCCGTACTTATCTTCTATTCCTTCAACAACGGCAAAACTACCGTCTGTAAAGGATTTACATTCAAATGGTATGTACAGCTTTTTCGTGACGACAATATTATGAACGCATTGTGGAACACTGTTATTATTGCCGTTCTTGCATCTGTTTTTGCAACAATCCTCGGAACTGCCGCCGCAATCGGCATCAGCAATTTCAAGGGCAAAAAAAGAATGCTTATTCAGAATGCGTCAAACATTCCTATCATCAGCCCTGACATAGTAATGGGTGTTTCTCTCATGCTTTTGTTTACGACTCTCGGAGTTATCTTTAACTTTGAAATGGGATTTTTCACGGTTTTAATTTCGCACATATGCTTTTGTGTTCCGTTTGTTGTGCTTAATGTTATGCCGAGAATCAAACGAATGGATCAGAGCATTTACGATGCCGCCCTTGACCTTGGCTGTAACCAATGGCAGGCATTTTACAAGGTAATTATTCACGAGCTTATGCCGGGTATTTTCTCGGGTCTACTCATGAGTTTTACATATTCTCTTGACGATTTCATCATAACATATTTCACAAGAGGTGCAAAATTCCAGAACCTCTCTATTGAAATTTACTCGATGACTCACAGGAGAATTTCACCGAAAATCAACGCTCTTTCCGCACTGCTTTTCCTTGCTGTACTCATTGTTATGGTTATTATTAATCTGCGTGACAGACACGAAGAAAAGGTGCAGAAAAAGAGAACTTGATTTTAAAAATTTTATTAAAGGGAGATTGAGAAATGAAAAGAATCATCAGCATTGTCCTTGCATCTGCAATGACGGCAACATGTGCGGCTTGCCTTTCAGGCTGCGGCGGAGGTGCTTCGGCTGACTCAGCTGACGCAGGAGAAGTTAATGTTTACAACTGGGGCGAGTACATTTCAAACGGCGAAGATGACTCACTCGACATTATCGAGGAGTTTGAAAAACGCACCAACATCAAGGTAAACTACACAACCTATGAAACCAACGAAGAGCTTTACAATATGCTGAAAAACAGTAATGTAAGCTATGATGTTGTCATTCCGTCCGAATATATGATCAGCAGATTGATTAATGAGGATATGCTGTTGGAGCTTAACTTTGACAATATTCCTAACTACGACAATCTTATGGATCGTTTCAAAAAGCTTGCCTGCGATCCCGAAGGTAAATATACCGTATGCTACAGCTGGGGCGTAACAGGTATGGTTTATGACAAAACAAAGGTTAAAACAAAGCCCGATTCATGGGACGCACTTTGGAACAAAGACCTTTCGGGTCAGATTCTTATGTTTAACAACAGCCGTGACGCAATGGCAATTGCAATGCAGCTTGAGGGCATTAATCCTGCTAACTGCACTAAGGAAGATGTTGACAAAGCCGCCGCTAAACTTAAAGAGCAGAAGCCTCTCCTTAAAAAATATGTCATGGATCAGGTATTTACTGAAATGGAAAACAGCCAGTCGGCAATTGCTCCGTACTACGCAGGCGACATTATGACAATGATTGATAACAACGAGGATCTTGACTACGCAATGCCAAAGGACGGCTCAAACCTTTTCTATGACGCAATGTGTATTCCGAAATGCAGTAAGAACAAGGAAAATGCAGAGAAGTTCATCAACTTTATGCAGGATCCTGAAATTGCCGCCGCAAACTTTGAATATCTCAACTATGCAACACCCAATCAGGTTGCATATGACGATTACATTGATGAAGACGCAAAGAAAAACGAATTTATCTTCCCGAGTGACGAGTATCTTGACAAATGCTATGTATTTTCAAATGTTTCCGATGAGGTTTATTCCTATATGCAGGAACAGTTTGTAAAAATCCAGGCAGACTGATAAACAATAAAATTAATCCCGAGCAAAGCTTTTAAAGGCTCTGTTCGGGATTTTAATTTTGGTAATTTTTTAAAATTAATCATTTCCTCGGTTTATACAGCCTTTAAATTTTATGTTATCTGAAAAGTATTATTCCTTATTTTAAAAGGTTTCCGTGACAGGTTGTCATATTCGCTCTGGGAACACTCAAAATACACAGAATTAACGGGGATTCGCTCAATCTTACAAATAGATTTCAATTGCCTTGTTTTGATTGACAAATTAGGAAAAAGTAATATAATATATACTGTTAAAGAGTGCATAATACATTTTTCGATTTTATTCACTTGCAGGCGGGCGCCTGTGCATCACAAAAGAGATAGGATGGTATAATAATTGTTTACAATTTTAAAAGAACATCGTGGCTTCGGAAAGCAGATTTTGCTCCTTGCCAAAAACGAACTTATTAAAACTTACAAAGGCGCCGTAATCGGTCCTCTTTGGGCTGTTGTTAAGCCTGCGTTTACAATTTTTGTTTACTGGTTCGCTTTTTCCTGCGGTATCAAACAGCTTAAAACACTTCACCTTGACATCGGCGGAGCACAGCCTTTTTCCATTGACTTCTTTACTTTTATGTTCATCGGTATCATTCCGTGGTTTTTTATTCAGGACAGCATAACGCAGGGTGCAAAGGAACTGAGAATCAACCGTCAATTTATTACAAAGGTTAAGTTCCCCGTTTCAACAATCCTTACTTATACAGAGGTTTCAAGGCTTTTTGTTCACCTGATTCTTATGGCATTTATGTACGCATATGTACTTTTCACAATCGGACCGAGCTGGTACAATCTGCAATTTTTCCTGTACTGTCCGTTGATGTTTATCTTCTTTCTTGCGCTCACATGGTCAACAGCCCCGATGTCTGCGTTCAGTAAGGACTTTGAAAGCCTGATTGTTTCCGTTATGTCAGGTATTTTCTGGTTATCCGGTATTATGTACAACTCCTACGGCTTTGATTCGCCGTTTCTCAACAAGCTTATGCTTATCAATCCGATTAACTTTTTCGTAAACGGCTACCGCAACTGTTTCCTCTACAACAGACCGTTCTATGCAAACAAAACGGAATGTCTTGTGTTTGCAATTGAATTTGTTGTAATTTTCGTCCTTGGTATTTTCAACTACAACAGACTCAGGAAAAAACTTCCTGATGTACTTTAAGGAGGTAATATTATGGCTGAAACAAAAGTATCCGATCCGATTATTACCTTTAAAAATGTCAGCAAAACCTACACACTCTACAAAGATGACAAAGCAAGATTCAAGGCTCTTTTCTTTAAGCCGAGAAATGCAAAAACGAACAAGGCACTTAACAATGTTTCAATGGTAATCAATCGTGGCGAATCGGTTGGTATTGTCGGCGATAACGGTGCAGGCAAGTCAACTCTGCTCAAGATGATTACGGGCGTTGCATTTCCCGACGAAGGCGAAATCACCGTTGACGGCAAGGTTGCCGCATTGCTTGAGCTCACTGCAGGCTTTTCCATGGAAATGACAGGCAGAGAAAACATTTATCTGAAGGGTTATGTTCTCGGTCTTGAGGACAGCTACATCAAGCAGATTGAGGAGAAAATCATCGACTTTGCAGAGCTTGGAGATTACATTGACCAGCCTGTAAGAACATACTCAAGCGGTATGAAAATGCGTCTTGGTTTTGCTATCAATGTCAACATTGAACCCGATGTTCTTGTTGTTGATGAGGCGCTCTCGGTCGGTGACGCAACCTTCAAAAAGAAGTGTAAAAATAAAATTAAAGAGATTATCGAAAGCGGTGTAACCGTTCTTTATGTAAGTCACAATGCCGCTTCGGTTAAAGAAATCTGCGCGCGTTCAATCTTCCTGAAAAAAGGAACTGTTATGTTTGACGGCCCGACAGATGAAACCCTCAGAGTTTATGAGGAATCAAAAAAGAAAAAATAATTCCGTTTCGGAATAAAGCAAAAGCTCCACAATTGCGGAGCTTTTCTGATTTATATGAGAGGTAAACCCATATGGACTGTACCGTAAAAGGCAATCTGCCCTCCGAAATTTTTGAGGACATTAAAAAGATTGCAGACAACAGGATAAATTTTCAACAGTTAAAAAACAAGACTGTTTTCGTGTCGGACTGTCACGGACTTATTGCATATTACATTATATGCACATTGCTTGAGGGCAATGATTTTTTTGAAAACAACACAAGGGTAATCACCCTTGCAAAAAGCCATGAAGATGCCGAAAAGCAGTTCGGCAACCTTACTCTCCGCAAAGATTTTGTTATTGAAATCGGAGAGTCAAAGAACTTTCCGGAGATTGAAAGAGCCGACTTTGTAATATACTGCAACTGCCCGTGTGAGGTTGCAGAGGAAGATTGCAGTAATCCCGAAATTGCGGATACAATCACTTCGGGCTTTGCAAATGTGCTTGAATATGCAAAAGAGTCAAATGCCGAATCGGTTCTGCTCGTATCTTCATATATGGTTTACGGGGAGGTTTTCAGCGGTAAAAATAACATTTGTGAAAACGACCTCGGCTATCTCGATCCGACCGATGCCGACAGTGCATACGCACAAAGTATGCGTTCAGCCGAAACACTTGCTGTTTGCTATGCTGAAAAGTTCGGTATGAATGTAAAAATCGCCCGTCCCTGCCCCACACTCGGAGGTGTCAGAATGAGCGATGAAAGAAAATGGGCAAAGCTGATTGTCAGTGCGGCAAAAAATCAGAGCATTATGCTTACAGATAACGGTGGTGAAAAGTTCAGCTTTTGCTATGTGACGGACACGGTTTCTGCATTGATTGATATTTTGCTTAACGGAAAAAGCGGTGAGGCATACAACATTTCAAACGATAACGCAAATGTGACAATGCGGGAATTTGCACAGCTTGTAAAATCGGCAAATCCCGAAAAGAATCTCTCTGTAGTGTTCGTTCACAGAAAAGATGAAGAAGAACCCGAATTTTCTCCGTCATCCCCCACACCGTATGTTTTGTGCAATGATAAAATAAAATCACTCGGCTTTAGTCCGAAAACCACGCTTAAAGACGGAATAAAACGCAGTATAAGAGCAACAGAACTGCGTGCAGAATTGCGAAGGATAAAGTAATGCGTATTAAAGATTTTTTAAACGAATTTGAGGCCGACAGGGCGGCATTGCCCGGAGTTGAAAAAGAAACTCTTGCAAAGCTCAGGAACAAAACAATTATCATCTCGGGCGGTGAACTTGCAAGGTGTCTTTGCTATGCCTTTCTGTACAATAACGAGGCTAAAAGGCTCGGAATAAAAGTTATCCTTCTCGGCAAATCACGCAACGCAATGGCATCATACCACAGCGAACTCTTGTTAAGAGATGATTTTGATTTTGTCGATTATAATTCCGCATCAGAAATTTCAAGTGCCGACTATGTAATTACAACAGGAATCTGCGGTGAACATACAGACAACAACCCACAGATTATGATTGACGGCATTGCAGAGATAAATGCCTGCGCCAAAATTGCAAAAGCCACAGGCGCAAGGGTTGTCGTTGTGAACGACAGCAGAATTTACGGCAAAGCCAAACCGCACAGAGTTTATTCCGAAAACGAGTACGCAGAACTTGACACAACCTCTCCCTCATCGCTTGCAGGTCAGCTTATGAGAACGAGAGAAACCGCCTTGCACTCGGTTTTGAAGAACAGCGAATCAACCGTTACAACGCTCAGAACGGGCATAATTTTGGGAGCGTCAAGCAAATTTACAAGCGTGCTTGATCCTGTTTTTGACGATATAGCCAACCGCCGTAACACAGTTGTTCCGGCAACAAGGGATCGCTATACCTTTGTTTATATCAACGATGTTTTAAAGGCGATTGTGTTCGCAATGACAACTCTTGAAGAAAACGCAGTTTATAATGTCGGCGGCAAAGACTGCAACGCATCGCTGATTATGATTGCGGCTGTTCTCAACGATATTTACGGCAGTCGCTGTACAATTGAGTCGGGCGATTTTACGGAGCTTGACGGCTGTGCAATTAATTCGAACAAGATTTCCGTAAACGAATGCACTCCCGACATAGACCTTGAAACCATGCTGAAAATCTGCATAATGGACAAGATGAAGTCCGAAAAAGTTCTGCGTATCCCCCACTCACATGAGCGCAGACTTGATTCAATTCACGAAATTCAGCTTGCATTTCTGCTTGAAACCGACAGAATTTGTCGAAAGCACAACATAAAATATTTTCTCGGCGGCGGAACACTTCTCGGTGCAATCCGTCACAAAGGATTCATTCCGTGGGACGATGATGCCGATATTATGATGTTGCGTGAAGATTTTGACCGTTTTTGCGAGATTGCGCCAAAGGAACTTCCGAGCAATATGACTTTTCAATCGTACCATACGGACAAGGCTTGTTTCTATGAATTTGCCAAGGTCAGACTTGACGACACTTTCTTTGCAACCGACTTTGCAAAGGATCACCATGCAATGCACAACGGAATTGCATTTGATATTTTCTGTCACGATAACACAGCCAATTCAGCAATCGGACGAAAAATTCATATGGCTGTGACTCTGTTCACAAGAGCGCTGGTGTTCAACAAATGGAATAATCGCAAGGCTGAAAACGGCAGTAGAATCCAGAGCATTGTAACAAATTTCTGCAAAAAAATATTTCCGCTCAGATTCAGTATGTGGCTTGAAGTCCGTACTTTAAAATTCTTTAAAAACAAAAAGAATGCAAAATATCTCTATGACGGAATGGGCAGAAATATTTATAACGGTGCTTTTCCAAAGGAATATCTTGACGATGTTGCTTATGCCGACTTTGAGGGTTACAAGTTCCCCGTGCCAAAGGAATATGACAAGTACCTTACTTTCCTCTACGGCGACTATATGGAGCTTGCACCGCTGTCAACAAGAATGGGTTGCCACGAAATTACCCTCTGCGACATCGGAAAATATGACGGTTTCAAAATCCGCAAACCCGATTCTGAAAAATAATCAGCGTAAAACAGACCGATAAAGTAAATGTGACTTGACACTTACCTGTCGGTCTGCTATAATAATATAGCACATTTTGGGTATTGCACAAATAATGGATGCTAAGAGTGACCAACTGCCTTCTAAGCAGTAGGTCAGGGGTAGCCTTGTGGCTATATCTCAGGTCGGCAGATATGTGATTAACTCACAACTAATTTGTACAACAAAATTAAATAAGCAGGTATGGCGGAATTGGCAGACGCGCATGGTTCAGGTCCATGTGAAAGCAATTTCATGCAGGTTCAAGTCCTGTTACCTGCACCAGTAAAGGTGGTTTTTTAACCGCCTTTTATTTTTTGCCAAAATTACTTAAAATGCCTTAAAAGTGGCTTAAACACTGGGTTTTTGAGATTTCAAAAATTCAGTTGAGTAATTTTGAATTAAGTTAAAACAAGATAAAATGCAGTCAAACTTACTGTCAAACTTACTGTCATTTTAGTTTGCCTGCCGATTTTCAAGGAAACAAGATAATATATTTTTAAATTTTATTACACCGTAACACAAAAGATTTTTCTATTATTAAAACAACAAAGAGGTTAAGCAATTTTTTCTAATGCTTAACCTCTTTTTTTATTTTGTTGATTACAGAGCATTCCCATACCATAACAATCCTCTATATTTTTGTTCTCAATTAACATTATGCTTCATCACCTACAAAACTGCATATTGTCATCTTAATACCTCTTTTCTATTTTAAATATAATTACTTTTCTATTAAAAAGTGTACCACATATAAATCACAACCAGTAAACCTACTACTACTGAACAGATAAATAGTAGTACTCCAATATCCATATACTCTACAACCTTTCTATTTTTAAATAAGATTAATAAGATTCTTAACAACAATACATTTATTAACTCACACAGAATTAAGTTATACTTCAGTAAATTTTACAAATTACTGAAATACATAAATAGCAATAAACATTAACACCATAGCTACTAAGGAAGAAATAATTACCAAGATACCTAAAAAGCTATTCCTACCATAAGTTATACTATATAAATGATTCTCATATGTCGCTACCAAAGCTACAATAAAAAACATTACAAGGAAAATATATAAAATTATCATAAGTACAAGCACACCTTTCCTTTTATTTTATTATATTTTACCATATATTATAATTAAATTAAATACTTTCTTATATAGAAATATTATTTTCTATATAAAAGAAAAGAGGACTCAATATTGAGTCCTCTTCCCTTAAAATATTAAACCATGATTAAATTAGTTAATATCAAATGTTATCTGTACTCCCAGTGACCGCCGTCTTTAACCTTTTCATCCCAAGGTTTTACCCATTCCTTGTCTTCTACTGTTTTTGTGCCTGTCTGTACATATTCTTTCTCATAATGATATGAACCTGTGCCACCATTTTCTCTGGCTTCCCAAAATATATGCTCATCCAACTGGTTATCATCTGCTAACTTCTTACCGCAGTCATTACATACATTATAGCCTACCCAACCATATACTGGTTCCTCGTGAGAGCCTGTTACTTTCCAATAACCATCGTGATGGACTGTTTTATAGTCGTCTACCCATACCTTCTGCTTTGGCTTTGCTGTAGGTGTTTCAGTCTTTGATGACTCACTCGGCTTAGCTGGCTTCTGGTTATTACTTGAAGAGTCGCTTGGCTTCGCTGGCTTCTGATTACTTGAAGAGTTGCTTGGCTTAGACGCTGGCTTCTTGTCGTTATCAGATGTATTTGTCTTTGAAGATGTATCTTCTTTCTTTTCGGTGTTACCCTTGTTGCTGTTATTGTTGTTAGATACCGTAGTTTTTACATCGTTAACCTTAACTGTAACTGTCTTACCGTCGTCGGTTTTTACTTCTACTTTGCCGTCTTTTACTTCGACTTTCTTACCATTCTTATCAGTGATGTTGCCGTCTTTGTCGACTTTGATTTCACCCTTGTCTACCAAATCCTTAACTGCCTTTGGAACTGTAGTTTTAGGTACAGTTGTTGGAACAGTTGATGTTTGTACGGTTGAAGATATTACTGACGGTTCTGTCGGTTCTTTCTCAGCGTTACAGCCTGCAAGAATGCTTATGCCGACTGCTGATATGCCTGCAAGTATTGTAGCACCGCAGACAACGGCAATTACCTTTGTTTTTACTGTCGCAGTTGCTGTTGCCTTTACGATAGATGAAACTGTTGACTTTGCACCTGTTGCAATGCCTTTTGTTGCAGAGGTTGCAAGTGTCTGTCCGTTCGGGAGCTTGATTGTAATGTTCGGTACTGCAAGGCTCTTTGCTTCTTCCTTGAAAATAGTTGTAAAGAAAGGTACAACAACAACACCGTGAAGCTTGTCACCGCTCTTTTTTTCGTAATCTTCAATTGCGGTTTTCATCTTTGCTCTTGAAGAGTTAAGGCGAGATTTTACCGTTCCCTCTGAAATTTCAAGTCCCTGTGCAATTTCAGAAATTGACATTTCATCAAAATAAAACATTAAAACAGTCTGATACTGATTGAATGAAAGTGTGTCTTCCATAATCTGTAAAAGTACTTTTCTTTTTTCGGTTTTGGTTATGTACTCCTCGGGGAGCATTAACTCATCTGTTTCTGCTTCTGTAATCAGAACTTCATCATCTATCTGATATTCCACCTTTCCTTTCAATTTGTTTTTGCATTTGTTTACAGCTATTGATATAATCCAACCGCAAAACTTTTGTTCATCATTGAGTGTGTCAAGCTTCAAAAAAGCTGTAATGTAGGTTTCCTGCATTATGTCTTTTGCATTTTCTTCATCTTTGAGCAAAGAAAGGCAGTTGTACCACACATCATTATGTGTAAGCTCATACAGCTTATCAAATGACTTTTTGTTACCGCTTTTTGCACTTGATACAAGCTCTTTGATTGTCTTCATAATATTTCCTCCTTTTTGTGATTTTTTGCGTTCCTATATATTAGACAATCCAAAACGCAAAAAGGTTCATTTTTTCAAAAAATTTTTTGAAAATTTTTAAAAAAAGTTTAAAAACTTTAAAAAAATTTTAAAATTCACCGTTTTTCTAATAAAAAAGGTGCATAGACAAGCTACGCACCCGAAAAACACATAGCCCTTTTGTCGCCAAACAAATTCAACGCTTACTACAAGTATGCTGAAATAGAGCCTGCATTTTTTACCGAAATAAAAAATACACACTTGTGTAAGCATTATAATTAAATTTGTTTGGCATTTTTATTTTAGCATACAATATGTGAAAATTCAATATTTTTGTAAAATAACTTTCAAAAATTATATGAATGAAACTGTAAAATTTGAAGTAATTTAAATTTTAGGGGGAACAACTTTTCAGCTGTTCCCCTTTTTTGTCAACTGTGTAATGTTGGAGTTTTGTTTTCGCTTTGATTATACTTTTCAGAACCGAACATATCACGGATTTCATCGAGCGTTAATTCTCGTTTGCTTTTCTTGCGGTACGGCTCTGTGTGGTAATACCAAGCCTGTTTTTTGTGAGCGTATCGGAATTTTAATTCTTTCAACACTTCTTTGTGTGCTTTGGTGTTTCCCGATACCCACAACCAAGTACCGCAAATTTCAACCTCAATGTCCGAAAGGCTTGTAAGCACATTGATTATATTTATAAATTCCTGCGGTGTTTCCGTTGTTTCTTTGGTGTAGGTTTCGCCCTCTGAATTTGTATGTATATTTTTCAGGCGTTCCCACAAAATCTCATATTCGTTTTGCATTACCTTAAATTCTTCTGTATCACCGCCTAAATCGGGGTGAAGCTGTTTAGCTAATCTTCTGTATTCCTTTTTGAGGTCTTCTGCTGTGTTACAGTTTGTAAAGTATTTCATAATGGTTTCTCCTTTGAAAGTTAATTTCAATTAAAATTTATATTCGGTAATTCTGAATTGGTGGGCTTTTAATAAGTCCGATTTAGATATTCACGCTGTATTTTTCACTCCTTTCTGATTTTTTATATTCGTTTAAATCGTCATCGTATGGGCTTTATGAGCATTAAAAGCGTAGCGAAATTTCATAAGTCAAGAAGCAAGTTTACGATACGCCGTAGGGCAATTCTTTACTTATAAAATAAGCGGAGCAAAATGTGAAATTAAAGCCTACGGTGACGATTTGAATATAGAAAACAGTTAAGGCTTGTGAGCGTGAATATCGGCAAAAATCGGACAAAAAAATAACGCTATGGCTTTAACCATAGCGAACCTTATAAAAAAACAAACCGCAGAAGTGAGTGTTAAAAATAAAATTACTATACATATGCAATTTTATTGTTGATATTTTCCATATTTATACTATAATATAAGTATCTTAATAATGAAAGGGTGTTTCAAATATGACAAAAGACAAATCAAAATCAAATAACAATTACAAGGTTAGTGATAAGAATAAAATTTATAAATCACTCCTTGTTCAAACATCTGACGGTGAAAAATTGATAGTAGGTATACCTATGAAATTTGACTGCGAATCAGTAGATACCAGTTTGATTATTGATTGTCAAATTCCATATGTGGGTATAGAAAACTATTATGAAAGATTATTACAATTACCACTTGAAAAAAGAATGGGAATAAACGATATTGTCAACTATGCTTTAGAAACAGGTAAAGCGACAATACATATGGGCAAAAATTTTGAAGTGTTATTCAATTACATTTATTCCCGAGAAAGACTAAGTATTGTTAAGACTTTAGAAAATACTTACCGTATTATAGGAGATTATTCGTCCTTTAGTAAATCTCCTGACTTAACGACTTATGCAACAACGAATTATAATAAAATGTGCCAAACAGCTACATTTAGGGTACCTAATATGCTTTTTGCAGGCGTTACCTGTGCATATAATTTTATTTCTCCGTCATTTATAAAAAACGGAAAAGGATATTTGTACACATTTACAGAAAAATTACCTCAGGATAAAATTCAAAGCGGTAATGAAATCATAGAAGAATATTTGCATAACCAATTTAAAGAGTATGATCGTCGTGATGATATAGACATACATACAGATTACGATAAGATATTTGATATAGAGTATTGCTTAGACAATTTGGTAGGTGTGAAAGGAAAATATAAAAAAATCGAAATACAATGTATGTACAAGTTTATATGCCCTGAGAAATCATTTAGTGGTTTGATAAATACCTTTTTAGATAAAAAATAAGTTTTTGATTATAGCTATCTCACTTCAATTAGTGAGGTAGCTTTTTTTAATTAGTATACATTTAGCTTTTCATACTAGAAGAAATTTAACCCTTACCCTAAAATATAAGTAAATTAAGATACTCGAGTGCTTAGTTTAATTCAATAAAATCCAAAAGGAGAAATTAACCATGATTAAAGTAATTTATTGTAAACCAAATGAGAAAGCAGAGATTATTGAAACATCAACAGACTATGGTTGTTTGTGCAATTTATTAGGCTGTGAAGAACTTGAAACAATGGAGCTTTTAATAGGTAGGGTTATTATTCTGTGTAACGGAGAGGGTAAATTGTGCAGAGCTACTCCAAGCAGAGCTATTTTTCAGGAAGATAAACTGACAGATTTTAAAACAAAACGCAATCATCAATTTATTGATTTTATTGCAGGCAGTTTCATTATTTGCGGTCTAAACGAGGACGGAGAGTTAGTTTCCTTACCCGAAGAACAATTATCGCAGTACTTTAAACTGTATCTTTATCCTGAAAAAATTTCTGCTTTAGATACTGGGTTGTTAATATTCCGTCTTAAAGAAGATACTTTTGATTTAATTACCGTGCCGTGGGCAGATATCCCATTATATGGTTAATATTTATATGTGAAGTTTTCCAATCCATGTGTCGGAAATAACAGCAAAGTTTCTTACAGGCTTATACAAACTAATTTGGTCTGTGTAAGCCTGTCACATCGGTATTATCGGTCTAAATTTATGTCAGGGTGTTTTTTCCTGCAAATAAAAAGGAGTATGATAAAAATGTTTTTTATTTCGTTAATATTAATTTTGATTGTAGTGGTTGCGATTGTAATCGGAGCTTACTATTTAGTGATACATTTAATTAAATTGTGGACAGGCTGTGATAATGATGAAGCAAATGCAAAACTACATAATTTCTTCAACGGCTCAGCTAACTGCACAATAGAAAATGACAGTACGGTGTTTACGGAAATCGGTGATAATATTCATAAAATAATTGGTGAGAAACGCTTTCAGCAACTCGTCAATTTGAGCAATACACTACTTAACACACCCTTGCTGTTTTTCGATAACAACGGTAAAATACCAAGAATTATCATAACAGTAAACTATGAAGATGAGAGCGAAAAGATAATTCTTGAGAATATTCTTTGTAATGTTTTCAGAAAATATTTAGCTGTTTACGGTTTTAGTACAGAAATTATATCTGAGTGGCATATCCGTTCTGACTTAAAAATGCCTTATCTTCAGATTGGTTATGCCAAAAATAAAGAACAGAAGGCTGCACTTAAACTCTATATGCAACACGAACAAAATACATTTATTAAGACAAATTCTGATATTTTAGATGATACGGAAACGGACGATTTAAATGACTGAAAAAATAATGTTAGGATTTGATTTGATTATGTATCAGCAGTACAGTCTAAAAATTCCCATATATGCTCCCTTATCCGCTCACTATATTGTAGTGGGCGGTAGCGGTAGCGGTAAATCAACGGCTGTATTGTACTGGCTGTACAAAGCCAGAAAATTTAAAAGTCAGATATATATTGCTGATTTTAAGGCAAGTCACGAGTTTAAAGGTATTACCAATTGTTTCGCTGAGTTTGAGGACTGCTATCAACTAATAACGAACTTTTATAAAGATTTTCTTGATACTCCCGAAGGCGGTAATGGTACTGTAAAAATATTACTTATTGATGAAATCGCAGGTTTGTTGGCTCATTTTTCAATGACGAAGTCAACAAAAGAAAAAGCAGATACAATACGCAGTATTTTAAGCACTATTCTTATGCTTGGGCGTTCTAAAAAATGTTTTTTATGGTTATCAATGCAAAGATATTCAGCAAATATATTTCCTGCTTCAAGCGGAAGTGCAGACAATTTTCATATATGTGTTGGTTTAGGCAGATTAACTGTTGACAGCAGAAAAGGGTTATTTGCCGGTGAACATTTTGAGGGAGAAGATACTATTCTGTTCGGACAAGCTAAAGGAATTGTACTTATTGACGGTGAACCGTTAAGAGGAATAATTATTCCAAAGGTAAGTAAAAGAAAACTCTTGCAACTTCTGCAAGCTCAAACTTCTGAAAATAGACAATGACTGACACTGCCTTAACTACTATACATTACGTTTTATATATTGGGTACAGTAAAACGATATGCTACCATATAATCAATGAATGAAGTAAAGAGAAAACAGTGAATTTACTTTAAGATTAAAAACAGAAATCTACTATGTTCACTCAATCACTATACATTAACATATGTATATTGGATTGAACAGTATCTTTAATTATAATAGTAAATGAACTAAGGATTTACTTAATTCAACAAAATATGTGAAAGGAGAAATAACTATGGATATTAAAAATATAGTTATTGACGCCTACAAGACAGTAGGCACAGATTTAATGCTGGTGTCAGTTTTACCTGCATACGAATATGACAACGGAAAGAGAACAGACAACATTTCGGGCTATAAATATGAGGTAGTTTTACCGCATCGTGCCTATGAAAAATTGTCTGTGAAAATTCTCGGTGATGTAAGGCTTGATTTGCAGGAAGATGAAGCAGTATTCGTTTCATTTACCGACTTAGTTCTAACGCTGTATTGGACTCCGCAGGGTTACCGCATAAGTGCTTCGGCAAGCGATATTAAGCCTGTCAATCCGCCCAAAAAGGCTGGGTAAGTCTTTGCCGTGGGCGGTAGCACCGTCAAGGTGCGAACCGCCTGACGGCAAGTCAATCTCCTTACTTTAATGAAGGGGATTGAATATAAGTTATATAAAGTTATATAACTTCACATAAGGAGTTGGTTTTATTGTATGGATAAAGAATTAACAGTCGGTGTTGATGAATTTTCTTTAGTTTTGTTTTATCCGATTGATGATGTTTGTAACGATTGGCAGAACACAGCTTATTCAATGATACAGGAATTTATCTATAAAGCGGACATAGAATTGTTGCTCGGTAAAGTTGTAGAAATGCGTGATAAAAAGCCGCAGGCATATTCACAAGCATTTACTATTGAGAACGCTCCATATTACTTCACTATAGCGTTACACGAAACTTTTGTGCATATGGGAATATTAGTTCGTTTCTCTGCTCACTCTTGGGCAGTATATCAAAAGCGGTATTTTGATTTCTACGGTGAGAATATAAATATCGGAAAATTTTTAAGCAACATTGAAAGTCCGTTATACAGATACAGACTGAGCCGTATAGATTTAACTGCTGACTACAAAAATTATGATTTATCACCGCATAGCATATACAGCAGGTTAAAGGACGAAAGTTTACAGGTGCTTGACTGTAATTATAGACACAGTAAAAGAAAGATTTCTTCTGTCGAAAGAGATTTGGTTACTGAGTCATTCTATATCGGTTCAAGGGCTGAAAACTCACAGTCATTACTCCGAGTTTATGATAAAAAATCGGAGCAAATTAGCAACAACGGTTTTCGCCTTGATGAAGCATTGCAGTGCGACAGTTGGGTTCGATTTGAGGCTTCATACAGAGGAAACTATGCTCATCAAATAACGGAGCAATTAGAACATATAACAGATGATGTTTCTGTATCGCAGTTCATTGCAAGCAAAATATGTGATAGATACCGTTTTTATGACCCTCTTAACAGCTGTTTTACTGATTTCACAAACGACCTGCTTAAAGTAATTGAATGCAGTAATTTTCACGCTTTGCGTTGTGAAAGTCCTGCTAACAATAGTTTGAATAAAAGCATTCAGCATATTATTTACGGTAGCGGTTTGTTCCCTTTGATATACAAAATCAGCGTTATATGGGGTGAAAAAGCTGTTGCTGAATTTTGGAGTATTCTGTATGAAATATACAAGAAATACCATAAGAAAAAACTTGAAATTAACCCTCAGATAAGGGCTTGGCTTAGAAAGAATTTTCTTAGCTTATCACAGCAAAGTTTATCAGATTGCTTTGTCAGTGTTGATCTTACAAAGATTGATGTTGCCGAGATTGTAAATAAGATCTCCGAAAGTGACAATCCGTTTACACTAACGGCAATAAACACAAGCAGTAACACAGATAATCAGGTAGTATCTGATAAAGAATTTGAACGCACTTTTTATTCAAAGGATATGGAGTAAAACATTTAAAACCGAGAAACCTATTTCCTAAAAACTAACTAATTCAAATAAATATAAAACCGAAAAACCGAGAAACCGAAATACTTAAATATTTTAACTCAATATTCTTTTTATATTTATAATTCAGAAAGGAGTTTTCACTATGTATGGAAATTTAAGTGAAAAGTGGCATAGAAGCCACAAAGTGAAAGTATGTGTATACTCTTTTTATTACAATAGCGTGGTATACAAAAGTTTGAAGTTATCAGAGAAAGCGTTAAGCTACATATTATACTTAGCCTTTTTCGGTAACGCACAGCATTGGGTAGAAGCAACTCGGTATGTGGGTAATGCCAAAGGCACTGACGATATATTATTTCCGATTGCCGAGGGTGGAGATGTCCATATTTATACCCGAAACGGAGAGCAATATGCCTTAGATTTAGAGCGCTTTTTAAGAGGTATTTATATTGCATTTGCAAATAAGATAGCTTTTCGTCAAGAATATGACTTCGATAATTTTATTATTAACCCAGTTGTTGCAGACGAGATTTTGCAATATGCCCTCTTTGAAGGTATCAAGTATCCTCATTGCGAAGTGGAAGGTGATGTATATGATTGAAGAAAAGAATATGTGTGATGAAGATGATTCCGATGAAATTCTCGAATATACAGGCGGTAGCGAGCTTAGCGATTTAACTTTCATCACGACATATGATTATTATTCCAGTTGGCGTATTAAGGAAGTGTTTCGAGAAGCTGGATATGAATTAAAGCCGGTGTTCTTGGGTTATAAGGCATTACGGTACAGAGCGTGTCAGAGATATTGGATAATCGACATGAGTAACGGTCAAAAAATGGGTACATCTTATAACGGCTACAGTTTTGAAGACTTGCGATACTTTTTAGGTAAATTAGGAATACCTCTTCACGGAGATAACTACCGCTCTAAAAGACCTTCAAAAGATGAAAACGGCAGGCGTTATGCTTGTGAAGAGTTTCTAAAACTTGCAGAAAGCCTTCCTGATGAAAAGGAGGACTTAATATGAGTGTAGAGATTAAATTCATCGGTACTAAAGAGGTTGCCGAAGCACTTGGTTGTTCCTTGCCTACTGCACGCAATATTATGTTGAGAGCAGATTTCCCTTTAATACGGGTAGGTAAAAATCTTAAAGTTGAGCTAAATGCTTTTCTTAACTGGTCGCAGAAAAGAAGGGTATGAGTATTTAAAGCATTTACATAATATTTAAGCAACCGTATTGACACAAAAGATTTAAGGCTATACAATACTGATATAGTAAAAATCTTTTGTGCTTTACGGTTTGGAAAGGAACGATTTTTATCAGCACTAAAAGCACAAAACCTAAGTCTAAATGTAATAAACTTGATTACGGTGACGGTTCTGTATACTATGTTAAAAGCAGAAAATGCTTTGCAGGTCAGATAACGCTTGAAATTAACGGTGAGAAAAAACGCAAGACGGCTTACGGTAAAACCGAACGCATTGTTAAGAATAAGTTGCTTGAATATCGTATTCAGGCAAAAGCAGGATTTTTTGACGAACCCGATAACACAACTGTCTATGAGCTTGCCGAAAAGATGATTGAAGAACAATTCTCTCTTAATGAGATTAAGCAAACTTCATATGACCGCAAGAATGAAACATTAAAGTCAATGAGTCCTATTTATGATTTAGCAATGCGTGAGATTACGGAAGATGTAATAAAGCATTTTTTCATTTCTAAAATCTCTTATTCGCAGTCATACTTGGATAAAGCATATCAGCTTTTAAAGTCAGTTTTCAATGAAGCCGTAAGGAAGAAAATTGTTACAGAAAACATTATGCTGAACATCAGAAAGCCAAAGTCAAAGCAGGAGCTTGTAAAAGTAAGAGCATTGACTGTTGATGAACAGAAAAAGCTGATAGATGTTCTCAAAAGCGAGGATATACGCTATTCGGAACAAATGCTTTTGTCAATGTTTACAGGCATGCGTATGGGCGAAATTAACGCCTTAGAGGTAGGAGATATAAACTTTAATGACCGTACAATTAGAGTTTGTAAAACTGTCAGCAGAGGTCTTAACGGTAAAACATATATAAGTAATTCCACAAAGACTAAAGCAGGTATGCGTACAATCTATTTTAATGATGATGTGGCTGATTTTTTAAAACAGTGTATCGGAGATAAAAAAGACGGTCTTATATTTGCTTCAAGTGTGGATAAACTTGTCACAACTAATCAGGTAAATTATCAATACGCAAACACGCTGAAAAAGTATGATATACTTGATAAGAGTGTTTACGGAAAGGTTGATTTACATTCACTTCGTCACACATATGCAACAAGATGTATTGAATCAGGTATGCCTGCAAAGGTACTGCAAAATCTTCTCGGTCATACTGATATAAGAATTACGCTTGATACATACTGTGATGTTTTCCAAAAATACAGTATGGAAAATCTTGCTGTAGCTGACAGCTATATGAAGAGCAATAACATTGCAATAGTATGACTGTCCGAAAATGCACTGTCAACTTTACTGTCACACCATAAAAAGCCGATAAATAAGCCACTTGTCAGGGTTACCTGCACCAACAGCCGTTTCTTATGTAGGGACGGCTGTTTTGTACCACATTTTCGGTCTGTCTTATGGTGATTTTCAAAATATTTGAATTAATTTTTAATAAAAAGCGAAAATTATGTTGACAAATCCGAAAATATGGTATATAATAATCAAGCTGTTGTTATTAAGCAACATTTCGAGGTGTAGCTCAGTTTGGTAGAGTGCTTGGTTTGGGACCAAGATGCCGCAGGTTCAAGTCCTGTCACCTCGACCAAAAAAGGTGGTTTTTTAACCGCCTTTTATTTTTTGCCAAAATTGCTTAAAATGCCTTAAAAAAAGTAGAATATGTTTATTTTAGCATAGAAAAAGAGGGCTCATCTAGAACCCTCTTTCCCCTAATAATTTCAAAGGATTTATTCTTGTTATCGAGTTTAATTATCTGTACTCCCAATGACCGCCAACTACAACCTTTTCATCATAGGCTTCTTTCCAATAACCGTCTTCTACTGTTTTGGTTCCTACTTTTACCCACTGTTTTTCACAATGATATGAACCTCTGCCACCGTGATCCATTTCCCATTCCAAATGATCTAATAAAGTATTAGAATCAGGCAACTGTTTACCACAATCATTGCAAACATTTACCCAATCATAGTCGTATACATCTTCCTCGTGAGTACCTGTTACAATCCATTCTCTATCGTGGTGTACTGTTTTATAGTCAACTACCCATACCTTTTCTTTTGGCTTCTGAGCTGAAATATATTTTACGGATTTGCCCTTTGAATCGTATCCGCTTGTGAACTTAGTTGCAAATGAGTTGATACATCTTACGGTGTAGGTGTAAGTTTTGCCTGATGAAACTTTACTGTCTGTGTATGAGGTTGAGGTTGTGTCGGCAAGCCTTGTCCAACCCTTACTACCCTTGTAGTAAATTCTATACTTTTCGGCACCTTTTACCTTGCTCCAAGTCAGCTTTACACCGCCGTTTACGCTCTCGGCTTTGGTAATCTTCGGAGCTGAAATATATTTTACAGTTTTGCCCTTTGAATCGTATCCGCTTGTGAACTTAGTTGCAGATGAGTTGATACATCTCACGGTGTAGGTGTATGTCTTGCCTGATGAAACCTTACTGTCTGTGTATGAGGTTGAGGTTGTGTCTGCAAGCCTTGTCCAGCCCTTACTGCCTTTGTAGTAAACTCTGTATTTTACCGCACCTTTTACCTTTCTCCAGCTTATTTTTACACCGCCGTTTACGCTCTCGGCTTTGGTAATCTTCGGAGCTGAAATATATTTTACAGTTTTGCCCTTTGAATCGTATCCGCTTGTGAACTTAGTTGCAGATGAGTTGATACATCTCACGGTGTAGGTGTATGTCTTGCCTGATGAAACCTTACTGTCTGTGTATGAGGTTGAAGTTGTGTCTGCAAGCTTTGTCCAGCCTTTACTGCCTTTGTAGTAAACTCTGTACTTTTCAGCACCTTTTACCTTGCCCCAGCTTATTTTTACACCGCCGTTTATACTTTCAGCCTTTGAGATTTTCGGGGTTGCAAGACTTGTCTTTGCTGACTGTGCCGAAACAACAGGGGCATTCGTTTCAACAGCGCTTGCCGTAAACGGAACTGCTGTTGCCATGCCTACCGTCATTATTGCAGAAAGCAATAACGGCATTATTCTTTTTGATTTCATTATTATGCCTCCTAAAAAGTATGTTTTGATGATACTTGCATCTGTAACTAAATTTTATATCTTTAATTATGATTAGTCAACAATATGTAGGTAATTTTTTCTCATTTGTGATGATTTTTTGTTGAATAAAAGAACAACCGCCTGCTTAGTATGCCTAAACAGGCGGTTGCATTTATGTATTTGAATTATTAAAAGTAATTAACAATATCAATTCCGTACTATCATATTTCTGTTTATCAAACATCCCGTTTACAAGCAAAAGTATATCGTTGTATCATTGTTATTATACAGAATCAAATTTGCATAAAAAAATCAGGCAATCGTTATGACTGCCCGATTTGTTTTTGGAAAATTACAATTTTAATCCTATTTATGCACTGTTTTACACGCACTAACCGTAATCAAAGTGCCATGACTTTTTGAGAAATTTCTGCCGGAGATGACACTGTGCCGACGCACTTGTAATCCTCGGTTTCTTCCTTGGTTTTAAAGCCCCAGCCGTATAGCACGGCGAGGAAGTCCATACCTATTTCTTCCGCACCCTTTGCCTCGATTGTGCTGTCGCCGACAAGGATACTTTCTTCAACGGAAACTCCTGTCTGCTCACACGCCTGTAAAAGCAGATGACTCTTTGTGAGGTTTGTACCGACATCTGTTGCACATACTGCGTCGAAAACATCCGACGCCTCGTAGGTTTCAAGAATATCCGTTGTGAACATTCTGTGCTTTTGAGT
>UMBQ01024093.1_pt1 | contig 24459 bp, 19 predicted proteins | sample 1964041 | NCBI WGS metagenome assembly UMBQ01 (sample SAMEA4835950, study PRJEB28245) | human gut metagenome | biome: gut microbiome; material: fecal sample | place: Denmark | collected 2008 | reverse complement strand
CTTCGCCACCTATCTTAACTGTGCAACCGTCGGCAACCTTGAAATATACTGTGGGGAATTCTGCGTCATTTGCTATAACTATATTATAGCTGAGAAGTGACGGGTCGAATGCGGGATACATATCGCCGTGTTCGCTTTTAAGCTCGGTGAAGTGTACGTTCTTTATAGAAACGTCAGCCTTTACGAGCTTTATTTTGTAGCTTGTTATCTTGTCTGCATCATCAAACTTGTCTGTAAGATAATCGCCGTCTGAAACCACATCTATTGATACTGTAACAGTGCCGTCCTTGCTAAAGGAATATGCGGGAGTTGTTTCGCCGCTTTTAAGCTCTGTATATTCGCCGTCTGCCTTCGCTCTGAAATGAACGTTTGCGGTTTTGCCCTTGAGAGTAAGCGCAACGCTGTCGGTGTCGCCTAAAACATAGGCTGTGTAGCTGTGGCATTCTGCATTTGTGCCGGTCGTATCGGTCACATTGCCGTTTTCGTCATTTCTGAAAACCGTTCCCTCTGCAAAGCCGTTGTACTTTGTCGCATACAGCTCTCTGCCGGCAGGAACAAGCGTGATGCCGCTTGTGCTTGCAATTTCCGCAGTGTAGTCATAGGGACGTGTTATGTTGAACACATACTGCGTCTTTATGCTTTCATCGTCAATGTAGCAAAGCTCTAAAATCAGCTTTGTAAGACCGAAAGGAATATTAGAAATGCTGTTGAAGCTGCCGGACTTGATCTCGTTTCTCTGTGCAACTCCGTTTATATCGGTGTAGACTGCATAGCACTTCAGCAGGTCCTTGTTGAACTTAGTGCCGCTGTTGATATAGAAAGATGATGTACTGTATGACTTTATCTTTACATCGTATTCGAGCTTTTCGGGGTCGAAAGCGTCATTGTCCCAGCCGTCAAGCGAGAAAGCCGAAAGTGCAAAGCTGTCAAAACGTGCGGCGGGTCTTGTGCCCTCCTTTATTGTTACCTTATAAGTGCTTGCTGTTGCACCCTCTCCTACCGTAACGGTGATAATATCGCCGTCCTTTATTTCAGTAGGCTTTGTAAGGCTCAGCGTCTTGTCGCCGATCTTGCTTACTGTCTTGAAGTACTTGTTCAGTGCGGTAGGACGGAAATTGATGCTCTTTGTGCCGAAAGGAACTGTAAGAGTATAATTATAGGTCTTTGCGCTGAATTCGGGGGAAAGCGTGCCGTAATCGCTGCTTATCGCTTTAAGCGATGTATCTGTACCGCTCCAGTCATTGCCGAGGTCAGCGCCCCAGTTCATAGTATACTGCATATGGAGCTCATCGCCGCTTGCGAGCTTGCCGTTAGCAACGGTATAGGCTGTTAAGCCCTCGTTTGTAAACCAGTCGTTGAGTGTGCCCATCCAGCCGCTCATCGAGCCACCGGCTTTTTCTTTAAGTCCTGCAATCTCACTTATGTAGCCTGCATCAGCGCCGGTCTGTGTAAAGCCGGAGCTTTCGATAGCGTCCTTTATGCAGGTCATAGCGCTTGAATTTTTATCAAGTGATACCCACTTGTCGACCTTGGTGCCTATCCATGCGGGAACTTCACCGCCGTCGACCGCTTCGGTAAACGTTGTGTTTTCTACGATAACACGGACGCTTCCGAGGTCATCATCGGCAAATACCGTAAAGCTTACCTGCGGTACTGAGAGTAACGCAAGCGAAAGCGCTAACAGTAAAGCCGACACTTTTGCTGTAAATTTCTTCACAGTTGTCATAGTTTTACCTTCCTTTATTCTTTTTTGCCGTAAGGCTTAACCGTCTAATCTGCGTTTTGCCGCTTTTCTTCTTTGCCGGGAGCGTTCACGCTTGGCACGACTTTTCTCCTTTGCTGAAACCGCCGGAGGCTCTTTCAGCCCTGCGGCTTCAAGCGCCCTTGTCCACGGACCCAGCTTCTGCTTTATAAAGCAGACTTCACTTGGAGTAAAATCGGAGCGTTTGGGCAGAGTGCCAAGCTGTTCATACTTTTCGCAAAGCATAGCGACAGCCTTGCTCAATTTTTCGTCCGCCATAACGTCACCTCCGTAAACAAATACGAAAAACGGCAATAAAAAATGCCTTCACCAAAAAAAGTGAAAGCACAACTGATCTTTTAGCACAGCAAACATAAGCCATACGGATATGCCAAAAAAAGCATAAGGGTACAGCCTTAGCTGAAGATCGGCTGTACTTCTTCCTCGTCCAAGAGACAATGCCGAAAAATACGGGGGTATTCTGACTTGTGAGCATAGGCTCAGATACAGTAATGACGGTTGCTCCGGATTCTCACCGGATTCCCTATTACCTACCGGGCAAAAAGCCTTTCGTACCGTATTTTCGATATTCGGTTAAGGATAAGTATAGCATAAAGGGGGAAGAAATGCAAGAGGGGAAGAAGTATTATGAAAATAAAAAACGAGGCGCGTTGGCACCTCGTTTTGCTTTATCATATTATTTATCTATCAGAACGCAATTCTGTCCTCGATGTACTTCTTTACATCTGCGATAGGCATTCTTTCCTGCTTCATAGAGTCACGTTCACGAACTGTTACGCAACCGTCCTCAACACTGTCGAAGTCGTATGTGATGCAGAAGGGAGTACCGATCTCGTCCTGTCTTCTGTATCTCTTGCCGATAGCGCCTGCATCGTCATAATCAACGCAGAAGTACTTTGAAAGCTCGTCTGCGATCTCGCCTGCCTTGTCGGCAAGCTTCTTTGACAGGGGCAGAACTGCCGCCTTGACGGGAGCTAAGTAGGGGTGGAAGTGCATAACGTTTCTTGTTGTGCCGTCCTCAAGCTGTTCTTCGTCATAAGCTTCTGTGATAACTGCAAGGAACAGACGCTCAACACCGAGCGAAGGTTCGATAACATAAGGAACGTACTTCTCGTTTGTTTCGGGATCGAAATATTCCATCTTCTGACCGCTTGTCTTGATGTGCTGTGTAAGGTCGTAGTCGGTTCTGTCCGCAACGCCCCAAAGCTCGCCCCAGCCGAACGGGAAAAGATATTCAAAGTCGGTTGTAGCCTTTGAGTAGAAGCAAAGCTCTTCCTGATCGTGATCACGCAGTCTTAAGTTTTCTTCGTTTATGCCGAGGGACAGGAGCCACTTCTTGCAGTAGTCCTTCCAGAAATAGAACCAGTCAAGGTCTGTGCCGGGCTTGCAGAAGAATTCAAGTTCCATCTGCTCAAATTCTCTTACACGGAAGATGAAGTTGCCGGGAGTAATCTCGTTTCTGAACGACTTACCTACCTGTGCAACACCGAAAGGTACTTTTTTACGGGTAGTACGCTGGATATTCATAAAGTTTACAAAGATACCCTGCGCTGTTTCGGGACGGAGGTAAAGCTCGCTCTTAGAGTCCTCTGTAACGCCCTGGAATGTCTTGAACATAAGGTTGAACTGTCTTATGTCTGTGAAATCAGCCTTGCCGCAGTTGGGGCAGGTGATGCCTTTTTCACGGATATAATCCATCATCTGCTCGTTTGACCAGCCTGCACAGTTTGTGCCGTCAAAGTCCTCGATAAGATTATCCGCTCTGTGACGTGTCTTACAAGCCTTGCAGTCCATAAGGGGATCGGAAAATCCGCCGATATGACCCGATGCTACCCATGTCTGAGGGTTCATGAGGATAGCACTGTCAAGACCTACGTTGTACTTGCACTCCTGTATGAATTTTTTACGCCATGCGGACTTGATGTTGTTCTTCAGCTCAACGCCGAGAGGTCCGAAATCCCATGTGTTTGCAAGTCCTCCGTATATCTCACTGCCGGGATATATAAAGCCTCTGCCCTTACAGAGAGCGACCAGCTTATCCATGGTTTTTTCTGTGTTTTTCATGTGCGAAATTTCCTTTCATGTTTTGCGTTTAAAAGCAGTGCACGGCGTATCATTTTTAATTGCAAATTAACTATGGGTGCACGCTTTGATGGCTCTGCATCGTGCAGAGCCTTTGGGCGTGCAGCCTCGGCGTCCGTGCCGAGGAGAGATGGGGGCTACCGCCCCTCATCCCTGTCGGGGGCTACGCCCCTGCGACCCCATAAGGGTTTTGAAAAACAAAATGATCGTCGTGCTTATCTGCGTTTATTAAGTACCGATTAAAAATATAATATACAACATTTATTCCCGACCGTTTTGCTGTACAGAAAGGTCGGAACTTACAGTGCCTTACAGCTTTTCAATCCAGCCCATTTCATCGGGAAGCTTGCCGTACTGCATACCTGTCATTGTGTCGTAAAGACGCTGAGAGATAGGTCCTATCTTGTTGTCGTTGATAAGCATAACCTTATCGCCCCACTTTAAGTGACCTACAGGTGAGATAACAGCGGCTGTACCTGTACCGAATACTTCATTCAGCTTGCCTGCATCGTAAGCGTCTGCAATTTCCTGTATTGTGATTCTCTTTTCGCTTACCTTAAGACCCCACTTCTTGCACAGTTCTATAGATGACTTTCTTGTGATACCCGAAAGGATAGAGCCCTGAAGTGCGGGAGTAACAACCTCGCCGTCGATTACGAAGAAGATGTTCATAGCACCTACTTCTTCAATGTACTTACGCTCAACACCGTCAAGCCACAGTACCTGTGAGTAGTTCTGCTTGTGAGCCTCGTCCTGACCGATGAGCGATGCGGCGTAGTTACCGCCTGTCTTTGTAAAGCCCATACCGCCTCTTACCGCACGGACATAGTTTGTTTCAACATAGATATTAACGGGATCAAGACCCGAAGCGTAATATGCGCCGGAGGGTGACATGATTATCATAAAGTAATATTTGTCGCCGGGACGAACGCCGAGGAACGGATCTGCGGCAAATATGAACGGACGTATGTAAAGCGAAGCGCCGTCTGTATGAGGTACCCAGTCCGCATCTATCTTTACAAGCTCGTGGAGAGCCTGTAAGCAATCGTCAACGTTTAACTGAGGGATAACAAGACGCTCAGCGGAGATGTTCATTCTCTTGAAGTTTTCTTCCGGACGGAAGAACTGAATGCTGCCGTCGGGAGTTCTGTATGCCTTCATACCCTCGAAGATTTCCTGTCCGTAGTGAAGAACCATAGCGGCAGGTGAAATAGAAATATCCCCGTAAGGAACTATTCTTGCGTCATGCCAGCCCTTGCCCGTGTCATATTCCATAACGAACATATGATCGGTAAAGATGTGACCGAAACCGAGCTTTGTTTCGTCAACGGGCTTTGCCTTAGGTGTTTTAGTTTTCTCAATTTTGATTTCCATTGTAAAAACATTCCTTCCTGAAAGCGAGTTTATCGCTGTGATTTCCGCCATAGCGGCAGCTCGTCTGCCTTATGCAAGCGAAATACCGTTTCCTTTCAGCATCTTTATGATGAAAATACAGGAAAATTATGTATGCTTGCAGTACCGACTGATTGTACAAAGAAAATTATAGCACTATTCGCCGAAAAGTTCAATATGTTTTTTGCACATTTTGCATTTTTTAAGCGGATTTCTTTCATCGACAGGCGGTGCTTTCATTATGCCGAAAATAAATCGGTCCGATACCATTTTGATGGCTTCGGACCGATTGTGATATTTCAGGTTACTGCTGGTTTGACATTTCGTAAGATTCGATCATCTTTTTTACCATCTGACCGCCGATTGAACCTGCCTGCTTTGAAGTAAGGTCGCCGTTGTAACCGTTATCCTTAAGGGGTACGCCTACTTCGTTTGCGGCCTGCATCTTGATGCTGCTTAATGCTGCCTTGTTCTTTTTATTGGTACTAGCCATTGTTGTTTTCCTCCGTAATTTTTTGCAGGTCCTTTTTGACCTTGCAACATTATTATGTTCGGAGAAATTTTAAATATAAGATGAAATTTATGGTGAAAAAATATCGCTTGTTTTTCGGTGTATGCAGTATTCCGGGATAATCTAACGCTCTATGGCGTGTGGAAGCCGATTGTGAAAATTATTTAATTTATTATGTTCACAATAATCTGCTCCACAATTGGTAAGTACCGTAGATGGCGAAGCATTTTTGAAAGTGACGCCGTGATGTCATATAGCTATGCGAATGCCGCAATGGGAAATGTTTTGACTAAGCGTACAGTGCGGACTTATATATGTATGGTGCAGCAGTGTGACAGTGTGGTCTTATATATGTACGGTGCAACAGTGTGACAGTGTGTGGACGTATATAAGTAGCGGCGGCGTGAGAACGCAGAGGCATACAAAAGTAAAACAAAAAGCAGTGAGTCCCCACCCGGTGATTAGTAGCAGAACGGTGGGAGTTACACACAGAGAGGAAGTGAGAAAATGTAGAAAAACAGATATACGGGAGCATAAACAAAAATTAATGTAAAGGAGAAATTATAAATGACAATCAACGAAAAGACAATCAGACTTATATGTGAGCTGGAACAGCACATAGGCAGCAACTGCTACAACCCCAATTCGTATGACGGTTACAACGATGAGTACGGCAGAGAGATGAGATATCCCGTGTGCCTGAAAATCAAAGAGGACGGAGAGGAATACAAAATCAGAGGAAACATAGCAAGCAGAATACACGATTTCACGCCGGAGGTCTTTCATACGATGAAATACAAGTTTGGCTCCAATCACCTTTACATAGGCTTGGGCATTGCAGAACTTATGACGGCTCTCGAAGAACGCTACGGACTGAATTTTGAACAGCTCGAAAACAAGAAGTTGAACAAGTAATGCAGAAAGGAAGATAAATATGGCATATACAAAATATTCAGAGGATATTGAAAGAATAAGAGAGGACAATCTGTTCATGAAGTACGGCTCTATGCTGGCTAAGGAGAAAAACGTGATAAGCAAAGAGAGGAAGATATACCTTGATGAACTGAAAAAACTGAGATCGTATGAATACAGCAGATGCGTATAACACCGGTATCACACTGAGCGTGTAACCAAAACATAACCCGTCGATGTTGTTGCAGATTACAGGGTAATAACTGCTTTCGTATTGAAATATCGATTCGTCTGTGTTAAAATAAATTAACATATTTTTACGGAGGAATCGCTATGCCTACAGAACTTGACACAATGAAGCATGCCAAGGAATACATAGATAAGCTTGCAAACGGGATTGATCCGTTTACGGACAAGCCTGTGCCCGATGACGACATTGTAAATAACGTGAAGCTGTCGCGCTGCTTTTTCTACATTTCGGGGATACTTGAAAAGGTTATCGAAAATGGTGGGGAAGTAACGGCGGAAAAGACCGTTGAAGTCATAAAGCCGCAGAAACGTGGCGCGGTGGTAATAACCGATGAAGCAAGAACAAGGTTCAAGTGCTTTATAAATGAAGTATCGCTGTCTACGTTCACCGATATGATAAACAAGCACCTTGACAGTGACGTTTCGGTCAGGCTTAAAGGCTCTGCAATCGCCGACTGGCTGACTGTAATCGGTATGTTGGCAGAAGAAACACTGCCTAACGGCAGACTTAAAAGAGTGCCGACCGACAGCGGAATGTCCGAGGGCATACGTCTTAACGAATATTTCACTCCGGGCGGTTTCCCGAGATATGCAATTATGATCTCACCGTCCGCACAGCAGTTTATTCTTGACAACATAGACGCTATAGCGGAAATGAACGGCTTGCCGAGAGAAAAACGTAACAGACTGCCGTTTGTTGTGACAGATGAAATGCGTGGAAAACTCACCGCAACGGAAAAACCGTTATCGGCAACTGATATCACGCAGAATATTAATTCTTTTGTTGACGAAGAAAAGTCGGGCACACTCAAAGCAGGCTCGGTTTCAAAATGGCTTGAAGAGCAGGGAATACTTGAAAACACCGAGCTTCCGAGCGGCAGAAGAACAAGACTTCCTACCGAAGAAGGACTAAAGCTCGGAATAGAAACAAGACAACGCACATCACAGCGTGGCGAAGAGTATACGGCGGTTATCTATTCAAAGCAGGCGCAGGAATATATCTACAGCCATATTGATGAGATCGCAGAATATAACAACAAGTGAAGCAAAAGCAAAAAGTCACCGTACCCCGGGGAATGGGTACGGTGACTTTTAAATTTGCGATTTAATCGTGATCAATTACCGAAATTGTAAGAGGTATTGTAACTGAAAGCACTTTCATATTCGGCTCTGCTGTCGGTAACGGGTACGATAATCTGAACGTCGTCATCAACCTTTTCGGCTTTTCCGCCGTTATAGATGTATAATTCGCCCGTATAACTGCTTGTACTGTAGTCGTAAAGGAACACTACCGCGCCGTCCGGAAGAACGGAATATAGCGATACATCGTCTTTTATCTTTACGCTGTCACCGGAGCCTTTGCACTTGAGTGTAGCTTTACTGCTTGATGAACTGTAGTCGGTCGCATAATAAAGAGTTCCGTCCTGATAGAATATGTTTGCGTAATTGTACACATCATTATCTACCAGCGTGTCATCTATATAAAGATCCATAGAATCCGTACTTCCGGTACCCTTCATATAAACAATGTGGCCGTCTGATGTAATCATTTTCAGTTGGGCAACATCTTCACAGATTTTAACACCTTCGGATATTGTATCACCGGAAATGTCAGCCTTATATAAGTCTTTGCTCTGCGACGAATCGATTGCACTGCCTACCATATAATAAACTGTTTTTCCGTCTTCGGAAATCGTAAATCCTCCTATAAAGCTGTCGCTGAGTTCAAGAATCTTATCTTCTCTGGCTATGTACACAGTAGAAGAATTATCTGTTGTTGACGAGCTGTAGGAGGTGTCATTTAACCTTGACTCAATATCATAGACACTGTTTATCTGGGACAGTTTTAATTTTGCACCATCATTGTTGTCGCTTACGACTGAACGCTTATATGCCATAACGGGAGTGCTGTAATTTTTCGACTTACCAAGACGAGCAAGGCATTCCTTGCCGTAATTGTCGTCAATGAGCTTTTCTTCACTGCCGTTATAGTAGTAGAGCGGATATTTTGTGAATTCAGCGCTTCCCTCGTTTATCTGTTTTCTCAGCTCGTCACGGGAGAGCTTTGCGCTGTATTCATCTCTGTCGTTTTGGTATTTCTCGTAAGCGTCCTGATATTCTTCGTATGCCTTCTCATATGCCGCATCTATTTCTTCAACTTTTTTGTCGTACTCTTCTACGGCTTTTTCGTACTGCTTTTCATCCTTGAAATCGAAAGAGAACGGATAGTCGGGATAATCGCCCCTTGTGGGGTATTCGGGCTCTACAGGCTCACTCATCTTTGAGTCGGAGTCTGCCAGGTCGTCAATTACAACATCTGAGTATTTTATTGTGACCTTGCTTTCCTTAGTATAATAAATCTTGCCTGAATCGGGGAAAATCGCCAGACTGCTGTAAAAACCGGATATGAGTTTTTCTTTTTCTTCACTGCCTGCGGATTTTTTGTAATAAGAATCATCCTTGCTGTAATAGAAAACCGTGTAGTCGCTGTTACAGTCCCAGGATGATACATCGCTGTCGATCTTTTCTTTATCGGAATTTCCGTTGACAAAATACAGCGATTCGTCATATGTCAGGAATATTATTTTGTTCAGTGACTCGTCACATCTGTATGTACCGACGTTTGATGAGATTTTTTCTTTTTCGTCCTTGGCAACATTGTATTTGTACAGATCGTTTGAATCGGTGTATAAAACAACATTGTCACCGTTTGCATCAATTTCAAAGCTTGACACAGACGAGGCTATTTTTGTAGGCTCCGATTTCTTGTCGGTTGTGACATTCCAGTACAAACCATTGTCATCGGCATAGAATATGCGTGTTCCGTTGCTGTTCAGCTTGTAGTCCTTCAGGCGTATATCATCGTATGAACTACCCAAACGGTCTGTGACTTCGTGACCTTCTGCACTGCCCGAAGTCGCATATATTGTGTTGTCCTTGACATACAGGTAGTTCTGCTTTGAACCGCCGTTCAGCAGGAATGAAGCCGCTATAGCCGCAACGACGACCGTCAGGAGCACTATAGCTACTATCAGCAGAATCTTTTTACCTTTACCGGACGATTTTGCAGCAGGTGTATTTGCCGCATATGCCGCCTGTGGCTGAGCATACTGAGGTTGAGTATACTGTGGCGTCTGCTGATACTGATCGTACTGCTGTTGTGCATATTGCTGATCCTGTGCGTACTGATAATTTTGTTGAGGCTGGGCATATTGCTGATCCTGAGTGTATTGATAGTTTTGCTGCGGCTGAGCGTATTGCTGAGGTTGCTGCTCATAAAGCGGTGCTCAGCATGTATCGCAGAACTGATTCCCGTCAGGCAGCTGTCTGCCACAATTTTTACAGATAATCATTCTTTCTTCTCCTTGTTTCCGGCTGTAAGCAGTTATCCGCCTTACCGTTATTTTATACAATTATACACATAGCGACATTTATTGTCAATGCTAAAAGCAAATATTGCATTTATTTAGCAAAAATAGCACATTTCCCGACATAATCAGACGAAACTTTACTTATTTTTCTATGTGCAGATATTTATTTTGATATACTGTTCATCTTCCTGAAAAGAATACAAAACCTGAAAAGAATACAAAAATTGTTTGATATTTTTCGCTCTATGGGCGGAATAATAACAATATCGGATATGATCCGATGCTTTGAAAGGAGAAGTCGATGGAAATAAAATGCGATGAATCGTTACAGAAGCGTCCCGGTACGGGTTACGCCGACACCGCAAGGATAATGAGAAGAGCGCTCAGTGTAATGGCTCTGAGGAGCTCTGACTTTGATCCGAGCGGAAGCTACACGGGCGTATGCGACAATATTTATGAAAAGCCCGTGCAGGACGCCGACGATTTATAATTAAAACTTGAAATAAACCTTCCGTTGTGGTATGATTAAACTATCCATTATCATAACGGAAGGTGATTTTTTGTCACTGTCGGAACAGAACAGAAAACAGATAAAAATAATAACACTGAGCGAACTAAACCGCCGTGCGGAAGATACGGATAAATTCATCGAAACGTCGGAAAATCAATACGCAGATAAGATATCTGCCGCCGCAGAAAGCATAGCGCAGTGTCATAAGCAAAAGCCGCTTGTGCTGCTGTCAGGACCTTCGGGCTCAGGTAAGACCACGACTGCCTATCGCATAGCCGATTGCCTTATTGCTAAGGGTATAAAGGCTGTCGTTATATCTATGGATGATTATTTCGTTCCGGGTGCGATACAGCCTGATGAAAACGGCAGGGTAGATCTTGAAGCGCCGGCGAGAGTAGACGGCGAGCTTCTGAAAAAGGACCTGCGTACATTGGCTTCGGGCGGAGAGGTACAGCTTCCCAAGTTCGATTTTACCGACAATTCAAGGCGACAGGGAAACAAGATACGCTGTGACGGAAACACGGTCGTAATAATCGAGGGTATACACGCTCTGAACCCCGATGTTACCGGAAAAATGCACGACAGTGCAACATTTATCTATGTCAGCGTCCGCACCAGAATAGCAGACGAAAAAGGAGAACTTCTTCACCCGTCGAAAATACGTCTTATCCGCAGACTGTCCCGTGACAAGCTTTTCAGAGGCAGGGATTATCACAGGACAATAGAGCAGTTCCCGAGCGTTCAGCGCGGCGAGAGCCTTTATATAATGCCGTATAAGCACCTTGCCGATTTCGATATAGATACATTCTTCCCGTATGAGCTTTCGGTATACCGCAGTGTGCTTGCGAAGCTCTGCGACAACGATTTTGAAGAATGTATCCGACAGGTCAACCGCTACAGCGAGTTGCCCAGATTCCTGTCGCTGATAAAAGAGGTTCCGCCGGAGGCAGTCCCCGAAAATTCGCTTATAAAGGAATTTATAGGCTGATATAAGGCTTTGCACAGAGCCGTCCGAACGTATCGGATGGCAGGCAATGAAATTTTTTCTTTATCATCACGTTTCGCAGGTGTATCCAACCTGCGAAACATTGCCTCGGCTATTGCTTCGCCTTGTGCAAAATCACAAATCCAACCTCAAAACTTGGTTGTTTTTGACTAAAAGTGCAACTTATCTATTTACTTTTTTGTGGATATGGTGTATAATAAATATCAGGTCAAAATTAGAATGGCAACGGAAGGTGTGTATTATGGCAGCTTACAATGCAAATGATACCGGCATACTGCTTGAAAGCGGTACTAACGAGCTGGAACTTTTGGAATTCAATATATGCGGAAATTCCTATGGCATAAATATTGCCAAGGTGCGTGAAATAATGATGGAGCAGGAGCTTGTTCCGATGCCCCAGGCACCGGCTGAGATCGAGGGCGTGTTTATGCCCCGTGACAAGCTTATCACTGTTATAGATCTGCATAAAGTTCTCGGTACCGAGAAACCCGCAAACGCAAGAGGTCTTTTTATAATCTGCGAGTTCAACGGCATGGATATAGGTTTTCATGTTACCGCAGTACAGGGTATTCAGCGTATAGGCTGGACAGCTATAGATAAGCCTCCGCAGGTTTCGGGCGATTCAACATCGGGCATTGCAACGGGTATTGCCAAGGTAAACGGCAAGATACTTGTTATATTGGACTTTGAGAAGATAGTAAGCGATATAAACAAGGCGGCAGGACTCGATCTCAATGGTGCCGAAAATGCAAAGGCTACGGCAGTGACAGCTGAAAAGCATATCGTAATAGTCGAGGATTCGCAGTTCCTCAACAAGATGATAGTAAACAGCCTCTCGGATATAGGCTTTAAGGAGATCCGCTCTTTCCCGAACGGTAAAGAGGCATGGGACTACATTTCGCAGTTTTCAAATTACAACGGCGATGTTACCGAATGTGTAGCCGCTGTAATTACAGATATTGAGATGCCGCAGATGGACGGACATCATCTCACAAAGCTCATAAAATCCGACCCTACACTGAAGAAGATTCCTGTATTCCTGTTCTCTTCGCTCATAAATGAGCAGATGTATCAGAAGGGACTTTCCGTAGGTGCGGATGAACAGTTCTCGAAGCCTCAGATCGGTATGCTTATCGAGCGGCTGCTTCAGATACTGAGCTGATAATTTTTTGCTTATTCGCTGTTTGCCTATTGCTACCGGCGACAGTTGAATATCTGATTTTCATTTTTATTCCTTACTTAAGTTTGTTTCGTTTTATTTGAATTTCACCGGCAGAATGAAAGTTCTGCCGTCATTTTTTGTTCTTTGGATTTATAAGCTTGAAGTTTAAACGAATATGTGATAATATATTAAGGCAACACCACACAGAATTTTACGGTATTGCCTTAAAATATACGGAAAGGAATGTCGTTTTTGAGAATAGTATCTCTGTCAGACGATGAAACAGCCGGTTCAAAGCTGTTCAACGAACACGGGATCTGCCTGTACATCGAACACGGTGACAACAGAATACTTTTCGGCACAGGCGCATCAGCGCTGTTTTCAAGCAATGCCGAACGGCTCGGCATACCCACCGACAAGTCGGATACTGTTATATTACCGCTGAACAGCGATGATATCACGGGTGGTGTCGAAACGGCAGTCCGTAAAAATAAAGACCTGCGCATTTTTATAAGAGAAGATGCGGCGACAGATTGCGCTAAAAAGGAAAAACTTCTGCGTGTAAGGAACGGACTTCCGCAATCGTTCTACAAAAGCGATAAATATAATATTTTCCGATTTGAGCGTTTCACGGAAATCTGTAAGGATTTTTATCTTGTCGCTGTAGATAAGAAAGAAAAGTCCGCCGAAACCGACAGGCATTATTATATAAAGAAAAAAGGTTTCTATGTTGCCGACGATTTTTCGGAAGAATGCTTTGCAGTATGCTTCCCGAAAAGAAGACGTGACGGTTTTGTTATCCTGACAGGCGGAGCATATACAGGCATTGCCGGTATCGTAAATACGGCAAAACGGCTCTGGAACGCACCGGTTTTGTCGGTTGTCGGCTGTTTCGGTTATACAAATCAGTCAGGTAAACTGATCTCATCACAAGGCAATATAACACGTGCGGCAGAGGAACTTTTAAAACTGCGTACAGGAAGCATTTACACCTGCCACAACACCGGCAGAAAAGGTTATGATATAATGAAAGATATACTCGGCGACAGGCTGCAGTACCTGCGTGCCGGAGAGGAGTTGAATTTTTAATGAACGTACTGGTAGTTGGTTGCGGAAAGGTAGGCTCGCGTCTTGCAAATATGCTCTGCGAAGAGGGTATTGACGTTTCGATAATCGCAAGGACATCGGCAGAGGCGGATAAAATGCTCGACCCTGATTTCAAAGGCAGTCTGTTATGCGGCGTGCCGATAGATCAGGATAATCTGAAAAAGGCAGGAATTGAAAGCTGCGACGTTGTCTGCGCCGTAACCGACGATGATAATACCAATATAATGGTGTCTCAGCTTGCAAAAGAGGTTTACGGTGTAAAGAAAGTTATCAGCCGTATCCTTGACCCTGAAAGAGGAGATATTTTTGCTCATTTCGGACTTGAAACCGTCTGCCCTACAAAGCTTACGGTTGAAGCCATTTGTTCTGCAATCAAGCCTATGCTTGAAGAAAAGTATGTAAGTTTCGGCTCACACATGGTGCGTTTCACAACAATGGAAATACCTAAGGAGTTTATCGGTATGACTCCCGTTGACATAGAATACGAGGAGAACGAAACTCTGTATGCGATAATCAGGGCGGACAGCACTATGGAGATAGTGGATAATTATAACATCATTATGCGAGAGGGCGACAAGCTGATATTCTCAAAGGCTATATGACAGATGAAAGTAAAGAAAGGATTTAAAAAATGCACTCGCTTATAATAGGCGGCGGAAAGATAGGCTACTATCTTACCAAGGTTCTTATTGAAAAGGGATACGATGTATCTGTTGTTGAAAAGGAAAAGGACGCTTGTCAGAAGTTTGCAAACGACCTTAACATAACAGTCATAAGAGGTGACGGTACGAGCGTTTCTGTGCTCGAACAAGCAGGCGTTGCCGATGCCGACAGCGTAATTGCCGTGACAGGACGTGACGAGGACAACCTTGTTGCCTGTCAGCTTGCAAAAAGGCTCTATCAGGTGAAAAAGACGATAGCCAAGGTCAACAACCCCAAAAACGTTGACGCGCTGAAAAAACTCGGCGTTGATATCGTTGTAAGCTCGACCGATAACATCACAGGTCAGCTTGAGCGAGAGATAGACAGCGGTAAGATAAAGGAGCTTCTTCCGCTCGGCGCAGGTAAGGCGGGCGTGTTTGAGATAGTGCTTGATGATACGTTCGCACTTCAGAATGTTCCGCTTATGGAAATGGATATACCGCTGACGCTCAATATTATTTCTATTATCCGCAATGAAACCGAACTGATAATCCCAAGAGGTCACACCACTCTTGAGATAGGCGACAAGCTGATGATATTGTCAAAAATTAAGGATAAAAACGACATTTTAAAGGCGTTTAAGATAAAGGCGTGACGTGTATGTAACACGAATTTTGTCAATTATCAGTAAATAAATCCTTAACAGGAAAAATTTTATTGTGAAATTGCATAAAATCGGCAATTGATTTTAGTGCAATTTCACTTTATTATTTACAAAATATTTTATTCAGCCTTGAATAAGGATAATGTATGTTGTATAATTAGACTGTAAGAAAATCGGACCGGAAGAAAGGGAAAAATTTATATGACTTCACCGTTTACAGAAAATGAAATAACCCGTAAGCTGACGGAGGTACTGGAATACGACTTCAGAGTATCACCCGCAGAAGCAACGCACACTCAGATCTACAAGGCTTTATCGAAGATAGTTGTAAACTACCTTAAGGAAAAGCGCTCAATGTTCATGACCGACTGCAACTCAAAGGGCAGAAAGCAGGTCTACTATCTTTCAATGGAATTCCTTATGGGACGTTCATTAAAGACAAACCTCTACAACCTCGGTATGCAGGACGAAGTAGCAAAGGCACTCAAGAAGCTCGATGTAAAGATTGAGCATATATACGAAGAAGAGCCCGACGCAGGACTCGGTAATGGCGGTCTTGGAAGACTTGCAGCCTGCTATCTTGACGGACTGGCAACCTGTGCATTTCCCGCAACAGGCTATTCTATCCTTTACGAATATGGTATTTTCAAGCAGAGGCTCATCGACGGTTGGCAGACGGAGCTTCCCGATGAATGGTTACCCGGCGGCAGAGCATGGCTCGTACCCGTACCCGACCAGGCTATCGAAGTTCACTTTGACGGTGAGATCCACGAGAAGTGGGAGCAGAACTACCACAGCGTAAACCACGTTAACTATAAGACGGTAAACGCTGTTCCTTATGATATGTATGTGTCAGGTTACGACAGCAAGGGCGTATCAAAGCTCCGTCTTTGGAGTGCAGAGAGTATGTCGTTCGATATGAATATGTTCAATCAGGGCGATTACGCAAAGGCTATCGGTGCAAATAATATCGCACATTCACTTACAAAGGTACTTTACCCCAATGATAACCACCTTGAAGGTAAGGCGCTCCGTCTGCGTCAGCAGTACTTCATGAGCGCTGCATCTATAGGCGATATCGTAATGCGTCATATGAACGTTTACGGTACTCTTGAAAATCTGCACGAAAAGGTAGCTATCCATATAAACGATACACACCCCACACTTGCAATCCCCGAGCTTATGAGAATACTGCTCGATGACTGCGGTTATGAATGGGATAAAGCGTGGAACATCATCACAAATACATTTGCTTATACAAACCACACTGTTATGGCAGAAGCGCTTGAAACATGGGATGTTGACCTTATGCAGAGAATACTCCCCAGAATCTACGCTATTATAGTTGAGATAAACAACCGTTATTGCGCTCATCTTATGGAAGTAACAAACGGCGACAGCGAAAAGGTTACAAGAATGTCTATCATTCTTGACAACCGTGTAAAGATGGCTAACCTCTGCTGTGCGGCAAGCAGCTCTGTAAACGGCGTTTCTAAGCTCCACTCCGAAATCATCAAGGACAGCGTATTCCATGATCAGTACACTGTTACTCCCGATGCCTTCAAGAACGTTACAAACGGTATCGCATACCGCCGTTGGTTACTTGCAAGCAATCAGGGACTTACGAACCTCCTCACCGAGTGCATAGGCGACGGCTTCAAGAAGGATGCGTCAAAGCTTGCAGACTTCAAGAAGTTTGCGGATGACAAGGCGGTTCTTGATAAATTAGCCGCTGTAAAGCTGGCTAACAAGCAGGCTTTCGCAAAGTATGTATACAATACAACAGGCACTAAGCTCAACTGCAACGGTATTTTCGATGTACAGGTAAAGCGTCTGCACGAATACAAGCGTCAGCAGTTAAATGCAATGAACATTATCGCAGATTACCTTTATCTGCTCAATAACCCTGATGCCGATTTTGTTCCCAAGACATATATATTTGCGTCAAAGGCAGCGCCCGGCTACTATATGGCTAAGCAGATAATCAAGATGATCTGGTGCATAGGCGAAGAGCTCAAGAAGAACCCCAAGCTTAATGAAAAGCTCGCTGTTGTATTCCTTGAAGATTACAAGGTAACACTTTCGGAGATACTTATGCCGGCAAGCGAAATTTCAGAGCAGATCTCCCTCGCAGGCACAGAGGCTTCCGGTACAGGTAATATGAAGCTTATGCTCAACGGTGCTCTTACAATGGGTACTTATGACGGTGCAAACGTTGAGATCCACGGTGCCGTAGGCGATGATAACATCTTTATCTTCGGTATGTCGACGCCTGAAGTAAATCAGCTCAAGGCTGAGGGCTATAACCCCGAAAAGATATACAACTCACACGCTGTTATCAAGAGCGTGCTCGAAAAGATGTACAAGGGCATCAACGGCGCTACATTTGAAGAAGTTGCAAACTCACTGCGTCACGCAGACAGATATATGTGCTTTGCTGATTTTGACAGCTACAGAGGAATGCAGGCCAAGGCAAGCGAAACTTATAAGGATAAGTATCAGTGGAACAAGATGTCCCTTACAAATATCGCTTCCTCAGGTATCTTCTCTGCTGACCGTGCCGTTACAGATTATGCGCGTGACATCTGGAAGTTATTTTGATCAATAAACCGACATACAGCAAAAAGTCCGTTGTAATCAACGGACTTTTTCGGGTATTTAAAACCCGATTAAAACCCCTCCGATTTTAATCCGAAAGGAATGTTTTTAATGGATACTCCGATATTCGACTGCTTTGATCTGAACTACAAGAGCCCGTTCGGAGCGATAAGACAGTTTCAGCCCAGCACGTTTTCTCTGCGTTTTCCTAAGGAATGGCACGTTACAGACCCTACTCTCGTAATGTTCCGTCCGGGTGAAAAAGAACGTTTTGTACCGCTCGAGATAGCCGACAGCACAACAGACTGCAACGTGTTCACCTGTAACTTCAACCCTCAGCACACCGGACTGCATCATTACTATTTTTCGCTGATGATAGACGGCAACCGAAGATATGTGAAGCGTAGCGGAGCGAGAACAGGCGTTCTTGATAACGGCGAACTGTTCCAGCTTACCGTCTTTGATAAGGATATGGCGGCTCCCGATTGGATAAAGGGCGGCATTATGTATCAGATATTCCCCGACAGATTCTGCCGCAGCGGCGAAAAGCACGAAAATGTGCCCTCGGACAGAATAGTGCATGAAAACTGGGAGGATACGCCTTTCTTCCGCCCCGATGATAAGGGCATAATCCGCAACAACGACTACTTTGCAGGCGACCTTAAGGGTATAGAAAGTAAGCTTCCTTATCTTGAAAGCTTAGGCGTTACCTGTTTATATCTGAACCCTATTTTTGAATCCCACGAAAATCACCGTTATTCAACCGCCTGTTATGAGCATATCGACCCTATGCTCGGTACAGAGGAGGATTTTGAGCATCTGTGCAAGGAAGCCAAAACGCACGGCATAGATATTATCCTTGACGGTGTATTCTCGCATACAGGCGCAGACAGTATCTATTTCAACAAGTTCGGCAGATACGGAGATCACGAGGGCGCATACAGAGATCCCGACAGCAAATATAAAAACTGGTACTGTTTCTCACGCTATCCCATTGAGTATGAATCGTGGTGGGGCATTACAACTCTGCCTAATGTAAATGAGAACAACCCTGACTACACCGCATACATCTGCGGCGATAACGGCATATTACAGCGTTGGATAGACAAGGGTGCAAGAGGCTGGCGACTTGACGTTGCCGATGAACTGCCCGATGAGTTCCTTGACAACCTCAACAAGGCAGTCAAAGCCAAGGGTGACGACAAGGTAATATACGGCGAGGTATGGGAAGATGCGTCAAACAAGGAGAGTTACGGTGTCCGCAGACGTTATCTTATAGGCGGTCAGCTTGACAGCGTTATGAACTATCCTTTCAAGGAAGCTATCATAAACTACTGTAAGTACGGCGATGCAAGAGGATTTGAGGACGGAGTTATGACTATACTTGAACATTATCCCAAGCCCAGTGCCGATATGCTGATGAACTTCCTGTCAACTCATGACACCGAACGTATTCTGACAAGACTTGCAGGAGAAGATGTAGGCTGGCACGACAGAGAGTGGCAGGCTGAACGCTATCTTTCTCCGGAACAGTACGTTTACGGCCTTTCGTTGCTTAAATGCGCTATGGTACTTCAATTCTTCCTGCCCGGTGTGCCGTGCATATATTACGGCGATGAAGCAGGACTTGAGGGCTATAAGGATCCGTTCAACAGACGCTGCTATCCGTGGGGCAAGGAAAATCTTGATATGATAGACTTCACAAAACAGCTTGCCGTGATAAGAAAGTCAAGCAAGGCGTTCGCTCAGGGTGAAATGAAGTTTTTAAGCTGTACGCCTGAAGAATGTGTATTTGCAAGGATTGACAAGCTCAACCGCGAGGCAGCCGTTATATTCCTGAACAAGTCGAAATATCCTAAGACGTTTAAGCTTGACGACTATATGAAAGGCGAATACACCGACCCGAAATTCCTCAGAAAGCCCCACGAGAGCGAAGAAAAGACGATAAAGCTGTCGCCGTTTGATTACGGTGTGCTTGTATGCAGTATATAAATATTTGCTTGTTTTTTTACACACGATAGTGTATAATCTACTTGTAACTCAAGTGACTGTCTGCCATATGGCAGAACGGAAAGGAAAATAGAGATGGGAAAAGCATTGATAATAGGTGCCGGCGGCGTTGCCGGAGTAGTAGTCCATAAGTGCTGTCAGAACAGCGAGGTTTTCACTGAGATCTGCATTGCCAGCCGCACAAAGTCAAAGTGCGACGCACTGAAAAAGCAGGTTGAAGAAAAAGGCACAAAGACTAAGGTAACGACTGCACAGGTAGACGCAGACAGCGTTCCTCAGCTCGTTGAGCTTATAAATAAGGAAAAGCCCGACATAGTAATAAACGTTGCGCTCCCTTATCAGGATCTTACAATAATGGACGCCTGCCTTGAAACAAAGACAGACTATGTTGATACGGCAAACTATGAGCATCCCGACACGGCAAAGTTTGAGTATAAGTATCAGTGGGCATACAGAGAGAAGTTTGAAAAGGCAGGAATAACCGCACTTCTCGGAAGCGGATTCGATCCCGGTGTAACCGGTGTATTCTGCGCCTATGCCCAGAAGCATTGCTTTGACGAGATCAATTATATTGATATTCTCGACTGCAACGGCGGCGACCACGGTTACCCGTTTGCGACAAACTTCAACCCCGAGATAAATATCCGTGAGGTATCCGCAAAGGGCAGCTACATCGAGGACGGCAAGTGGGTAGAAACCGAGCCTATGGAGATAAAGAGAGAGTACGACTTTGAGCAGGTCGGCAAGAAGGATATGTACCTTCTGCACCACGAGGAGCTTGAATCGCTTGCACTCAATATCAAGGGTATCAAGCGTATCCGTTTCTTTATGACATTCGGACAGAGCTACCTCACACATCTGAAGTGCCTCGAAGATGTCGGTATGACATCTATCAAGCCCATTATGTACGAGGGCAGAGAGATAGTACCGCTCCAGTTCCTTAAGGCAGTTTTACCCGACCCTGCATCGCTCGGTCCGAGAACAGTCGGCAAGACCAATATCGGATGTATCTGCATAGGCAAGAAGGACGGCAAGGAAGTACACTACAAGGTTTACAACTGCTGTGACCATCAGGAATGCTACAAGGAGGTCGGCTCGCAGGCTATCAGCTACACGACCGGCGTTCCCGCTATGATAGGAGCAATGATGGTAATGACAGGCAAGTGGAAGAAGCCCGGCGTCTACAACATCGAGGAATTCGATCCCGATCCGTTTATGGACGCACTGAACAAGTGGGGACTTCCGTGGCACGAAACATTTGATCCCGAGCTTGTAGATTGAGTTAATATCAGAATATAGTAAAACAGCCCACTGTGTAAAATCAGTGGGCTGTTTTTGTCAGTTCAGCACGGCTATTTTTGTTTTGTTAAGCCTGATCATAAAGATAACGGAAACAAGAGCGGAGATAGCTTCCGCTATCGGAAACACCCACCACATAAGCATATCCGGCGCACCGCCGAGAACAAGCAGCGAAAATCCCCACGCTACAGGCAGTACAAGCACAAGCTGTCTTAAGAGCGATACTATGAGCGATTGCAAACCGCCGTCGATCGCTTGAAATATGCCCTGAAATGCGATATTCATTCCTGCAAATACAAAGCTTATTGTGATAATGTGCATTGCGTCTGTACATAGCCTGAGTGAGTTGCCCGAAAGCGAGAACATCTCGCCGAGAGGTACGGCGAAAATTTCAATAAGTATTGTGCCGAGCGCCATTATTATAAGCGTGTAGAGCATTCCGTACTTTACGCCGTCTTTGATACGGGCTTTGTCTGCCATTCCGTGAGCGTAGGATATAACAGGAGTTATTGCGTCACGCATACCGAAAGCGGCAAACAGGAAGAACTGCTGTACCTTGTAGTAAAGTCCGTAGGCGGTGACAGCGTCCACGCTTACCGAGCCTAAGATTACGTTCATACTGTAGGTCATTATCGACATAAGTGCCTGTGCGATTATAGCCGGAAGCCCTATAGAGTATATACCCTTGATAATTTTCATATCGGGCTTTTTGTAACGCAGTTTTTTTACTATTTCCGTGTTGAATTTGATATGAAAGATAAGAGCGGTGACAAGAGAAACTATCTGACCGATAACCGTTGCGAGAGCCGCACCTTTTACTTTCATTTCCGGAAAACCGAGAAGACCGTATATCATTATCGGGTCGAGTATTATGTTGGTGACAGCGCCTGCTATCTGGGCTATCGTTGAAAAAAGCGACCTGCCCGTTGCCTGCAACAGCTTTTCATATATCGAAAAGAATGTGATGCCGAATGACATTGTACAGCATATCGTAAGGTAATCGACCGCCATTCCCGCTATTTCCCCGTCCTGCGTCTGCGTGCGGATGTAAGGCTCAACACCGAACAGCCCTACAAGCAGAAAAACAACATATATTATAAGCGCAAGAAATTCCGCATTGCCGGAGGTTAGGCTCGCTTTTTCCTTATCGCTTTGTCCGAGAGATTTTGAAAGCAGAGCATTTGCTCCAACACCTGTGCCTATACCTACCGCCACCATAAGCATCTGCATAGGAAAGGCAAGTGTCAGTGCGTTGAATGCCGCCTCGCCGCCTGTCTGCATATTCGTTACAAATGCGCTGTCAACTATGTTGTAGACCGCCTGCAATACCATTGAGAGTATCACGGGAAGCCCCGTTTTGAGCAACAGCTTTCTTACAGGCTCTGTCCCGAGCCTGTTTACTTTTTTCTGTTCCATATTTATATTCCTTTCTTTTGGCAAAAAAATAAAGCGTAAATCCGTGTCCGGATTTACGCTTTCGCTACTCGACTGTATTTATTTTAACATTTTGATTTCGTTTTTGTCAAGCCGACAGAAAAATTTCGGCGTTTTTATAATTCTGCGGCGGTAAAAACGAGGCTGATTTGTCCGAAATTTCACCGCTTTATATAAATATGATAAGCGGCAAAATGACGGTTATTTCCCTGCGCCCCAGTATTTCCTGTCAAGACTTCTGAAATTTACCGCCGAGGATATATCCTGCCGCCTTATTATCTCGCTTCCTGCAAGGTCAGCGCAGGTGCGAGCGACCTTAAGTATCCTGTCATATGCCCTTGCCGACAGCCCCATTTTATCAAAGCAGTCGGAGAGCATCTTCTTTGCGTTTTCGTCCATAGGACACATTTCGTGAAGATATGAGGGCGGAATTTTGGAGTTCGAGCGTATTTCCGTACCCGCAAAACGCTTTTGCTGTATTTCTCTAGCTTTCATTATACGTTCAAGCACGGCACTGCTCGGCTCGCCCCTTTTCGCACTGCTTATTTCCTCGTAAGATAACTGCGGCATTTCCACTTGTATATCTATCCTGTCAAGAACAGGGCGGCTTATTTTGCCGAGATAATTCTGTATCATATTCTGAGAGCAGGTGCATTTTCCCTTTGGGTTGCCGAAGTTTCCGCAAGGGCAGGGGTTCATTGCGGCAACAAGCATAATATCGCACGGGTAGGACACCGATCCTTGCGCTCTTGATATGGTTATAACTCCGTCCTCAAGCGGTTGTCTGAGCGTTTCAAGCGTCCTGCGGTCAAACTCCGGCAGCTCGTCAAGAAATAACACTCCGTTATGTGCAAGTGATATTTCTCCCGGGCGTGGGATACTTCCGCCGCCGATAAGACCGACTGCCGAGGCGGTATGTGATACGCTTCTGAACGGACGTACCGTGACTATCGGCTTTTCACGGTCGAGCATACCCGCTATTGAATGTATTCCTGTTGTTTCGATACTTTCGTCAAATGTCATCGGAGGAAGAATAGACGGTATACGCTTTGCTATCATGCTTTTTCCCGTACCGGGAGGACCTATGAGAAGTACGTTGTGGAAGCCTGCGGCGGCTACCTCCAGAGCGTGACGGGCGAGTGCCTGACCCTTTACATCGGATAAGTCCTCCGTTGCAAACATCTCTGCGGACGGAACGTAGGGAGGCTCGGGCGATATACGCTTCTTTCCTGTGAAATGGTTTATAAGATCGGAAATATGGCTTATGCCGTATACGGACAGACCCTCGACAACGGACGCTTCCTTAGCGTTTTCGGCAGGGAGAAACAGCCGTTTTATACCGCATTTCTTGGCTTCTATTGCCATGCTGATAATTCCGCCCGTGAAAACGAGCGAGCCTCCGAGCGAAACCTCTCCGATAAAGGCACAGTCCGATAAATCGTCGGTTATTATATTGTTTACCGCAAGAATAGCGGCGATTATCGTGAAGTCGTACAGCGAGCCGCATTTGCGTACATCCGCCGGAGCTAAGTTGACCGTCAGTTTCTGACCGCTTATCGCTATGCCGATACCTGAAAGAGCGCCTTTTATACGCATTTTGCTTTCCTGTACCGCAAGGTCGCCCAGACCTACTATATCGAAGGACGGCTGACCTCTTGAGGATATTATTTCTGCGGTGACTTTAAAGGCATTCATACCGAAAAGTCCCATACCGTTTACCTGAGAATACATATTTACACCCGTTTCA